>Ga0307989_1000051_pt1 | contig 94311 bp, 75 predicted proteins | sample EllFjometagen185_FD_203164 | JGI IMG/M metagenome (GOLD analysis project Ga0307989, IMG submission 203164) | Marine microbial communities from Ellis Fjord, Antarctic Ocean - #185 | ecosystem: Environmental > Aquatic > Marine > Unclassified | place: Southern Ocean | collected 2014-10-08 | reverse complement strand
TTTGTCTTAAGCTTCCTTCAGATTCGCAGTCACCCACGACACCCTTGCTCTCGACTAGTGGTTGGATACTACATTCCTCCACAGTGGACTTGCACCACCTAGTTATTGACCATGCACGGCACACATATAAAAAACCCCATCGAAATCGACAGGGCTTTATGTGACAAGTTTTATCGCTTTTATTTTACAAAGAACTGAACCGCATCCATTGTATAAACGGATAGGGGGTCCCCTATCATCCACCCAAACACGAGCGGTATAGCCAAAAGCACGAGAAGGATGGTTACATTTATTGGCGCATTGTGTACAGTTTCCGGTATTTCCATCTTGCCGAAATACATGGCTTTCACTACGCGCATATAGTAATAAAGGGAGATAACACCATTAATTAATCCAATCAATGCCAACCAAAAGTACATGTCTCCATATTCAATCAGGGCTCGAAAAATATAAAACTTGGCTACAAACCCACCTGTGGGGGGTAATCCTGTCAGAGAAAACATAAAGATGGCCATGATAAGACCTAAAACGGGCGCTTTATACCCAAGCGATTTATAGTCTTCAATTTCCTCAGTATCAAAAGCATTCTTGATGTGTATAGCAACAAAGAAGGCACCTAGATTCATAAGCATGTATATCGATGCATAATATAGTATCGCGGCGATACCTGTTTGATCAGCAACCACAACACCCAAAAGCATATATCCTGCATGGGCAATACTTGAGTACGCCAGCATACGCTTGATGTTCGATTGCTGGAGGGCAATTACATTTCCCACCGTCATGGAGAGAATTGATAGTACGCCAATCATGGCCTGCCAATTCATATTTTCCAAAGCCGACCAGGCTTCCATATTGGGATTACCTGAGTTCGAGAATGCCACATTGAAGAATCGGATAATAATTGCGAAACCCGCTGCCTTTGGAGCAACTGATAGGAATGCAGTAATCGGTGCCGGCGCGCCTTCATATACATCTGGTGTCCAAAAGTGAAATGGTACGGCGGCTACCTTATATCCAAAACCAACCAGGACCATCACTAATATCAAAAGCATCAATGCAGGTGAAACAGATCCAGCAGCTAAAGCAGCTTGAATCTCAAAGATATCAGCACTACCTGTTAAACCATAGAGTAGAGAAAAACCATAAAGCAGGATTCCTGAACTAAAGGCTCCAAATACCACATATTTGATAGATGCCTCATTCGACCGCATCTGTTCTTTGAGATACCCCGATAAGAGATAACTCATAATACTAACCATCTCCAAGGAGATATAAATACTGAGCAGATGGGTAGCCGAAACCAGAAAATACATCCCCAAGACAAGGACGAGGATGAGTACATAATACTCTCCCACTCTTCGACCCTTCAATTCATTAGAATTGAACGACATCCACATCACCAGAATTGCACCAATACTGACCAATACTTTGAGAAAGCGACTAAAACTATCCACAGCTAACATGTTTGAGAATATTCCCGTGGGAGTGGAAACATCTTGCCCAAACAGAGCAACCGTGACAAGTGCCAATCCACCAAGTGCCAGATAACCCGAACGAATCGAAGTATCAGCTTTCTGAAACAGGTCAAACAAAATGACCATGATCAAAATGCCCGTGAGAATTAACTCCGGGAGGAAATAGGATAGATCCGCTACGATTTGATTAAGATTCATAAGAATATCCTATTTGATTACAGTCCAGCAACCATTCCGGCTGATCTAACCGCTTCCACAAGCTGATTTAAGGTTGTGCTCATCAGATCCAACATGGGTGTTGGATAAACACCTAAGAAGAAGGTGATAATCGCCAGGGGAATCAGTGCGTATAGCTCACGGTTATTGATCTCTTCCATGTTCTCATACTTGCTATTTAATTCACCCATAAATATTCTTTGATAGGCCCAAAGAAAATAGGCAGCATTCAGGACGATACCCAAAGTTGCAAAAATAGTAATCCAGGTAAAGACAGGGAAGGCACCAATAAAGCAGAGAGCCTCAGAGATAAATCCAGAGAAGCCAGGTAAGCCTAGGCCAGCAAAAAACGCCATGGCTGTGACACCGGCATAAATTGGAACGACTTTGGCAATTCCACCAAAACCATCGATATCACGATGATGGGCTCGATCATAGACAACACCAACCAACATAAAGAGCATCGCTGATATAGTTCCATGGTTAAACATTTGGAAAACAGCACCATTCATTCCAGCTGGCGTAAGAGCAGCCATACCGAGCAGCACAAAGCCCATGTGCGAAACAGAGGAATAGGCGACCATCTTTTTCAGGTCACGTTGGGCGAGAGCTGCCATAGCCCCATAGATAATATTTATCAAACCGAGGATTGCCAAAGGCAGGGCAAACCAGATGGCTGCCTCCTTTAAAATCGGAAAACTAATTCTGAGAAAACCATAGGTTCCCATTTTCAGAAGAACTCCAGCTAGAATGACAGAAATAGCAGTTGGAGCTTCAACGTGAGCCAACGGTAACCAGGTGTGAAATGGAAAGATGGGAACTTTGATGGCAAAACCGACAAAGAGCAAAATAAATATGACTTTCCCAGCATTCATTCCCAACAACATGGCTTGTCCAAACTGAGCAGATTGTTCTGCAAGGATAATCATGTTAAATGTGTGCGGTTCCGAGATAAAATAAAGTGCCAGCATACCTAAAAGGAGTAAGACAGAACCAAAGAGTGTATATAAGAAAAATTTGATTGCAGCATATTCACGTTGTGGTCCGCCCCAGATACCAATGAGGAAGTACATTGGAAGAAGCATGACTTCCCAGAAGATATAGAATAAGAAGAAATCCAGAGATGCGAACACACCCATCATTCCTGCATCAAGTAGGAGGAACAGAGCAAAATAGCCCTTCTGTGCCTTATCAATATTCCATGAAGTAAAGATTGCCAGGAAACTGAGCAAAGCGGTTAATAGAATCATGGGAGCACTAAGGCCATCAATTCCCATAAAGAACTCTATGTTAAAGTCTGGGATCCAGGCGTAATGTTCAACAAGCTGAACATCGCCACTGGTGAAATTGAAGACTTTAAGAATCCACATTGCCAGAATTAGCTGAAGACCTGTTACAGCTGCTGCACCCCAGCGAATCCAGTTCAATTTCTCTTTGGGCACCAGTGCGATAATGACTGCCCCAAAGATGGGCAAAAAGGTTACAATGCTAAGTAGATGATTTTCCATAGCGTTACACGACTCCTTCAGTCCTAGAATACATTGACGACAAACAGCAGAGCTGCGCCGATCAGTACAAAAATAAGATAATTTTGAATTTTACCGGTTTGGACAAACTTTAAAGTCCAACCCAACCATTGAAAGATGATACCTGAAAAATTAACAGCACCATCTACGATAAGGTCATCAGCGAGACCAACCCCTTTGGATGTTTTTTTAACATTCCGTCCCCACCCATTGATCAGGTAGTGATCATAAAAATCAAGATCAAAGCGGGCAACTGCATCACACCCCTTCAAGAACGGACGTATCACCCCATTGATATAGAATTCATCCATATACCATTTATTAAATGAGCCACGGTAAAGTGCACCCAGTTTTACAGCTATTTTTTCAGCGGATATCTTGTTTAATAGATAGACAAGTACGGAAAGCAATATTCCCAGACCAGCTACTACCAGAGAAGTTATCATGGCAGGCAGATGAGCTTCATGTAAGCCATGCTCGAAATGCTCTAAATCAAAAGCGGCTCCCGTGGTCACTGCGCTCTCAGGTGACTGAACAACCGTTGTGAACCAACCTTGATTGGACACAGGATTAATCGAGGGCAAAGTAAAGACGATGAAGAGAGACATCACTGCCAAAATGATCAGCGGGATCGTCATCGCTTTCGGTGACTCTTGGATATGTTTGAAGATGGCTGGCTTTTTAGCTTCACCATAGAATGTCATAAATATCAATCGAAACATATAAAAAGCAGTGATTGCAGCTGCTCCAAAGCCAAATACGGGAAGGATCCAGGCCAGGTGTAAGGCTGCTAGCCAACCGTCATGAACATTTGCAGCATAAGCCCATGTTCCAGCAAGGATGGCATCTTTACTCAAGAAACCTGAGAAAAGTGGAATACCAGAAATCGCTGCAGTGGTCACCATGAATACGCCAAAGGTGATCGGCATTTTAGCCTTTAAACCACCCATGTTGCGCATATCCTGAGGATCCGTTTCGTGGTCATCCAGATGATGTAAACTATGATGCATGGCATGAATCACGGAGCCGGAAGCCAAAAATAGTGCGCCTTTAAACATCGCGTGTGTCACGAGATGAAAGAAACCAGCTACATAGGCACCGGTTCCCAGAGCCATAATCATATAACCCAACTGACTCACCGTTGAGTACGCTAAAACTTTTTTAATATCATTCTGAGTGATGGCAACCGTTGCCGCATATATGGCAGTAAACCCACCAATAAAGGCTATGGTAGCCATAGCATCTGCAGTTAGGAAAGGAAAAATTCTTACGGTCAGATAAACACCTGCTGCAACCATTGTAGCTGCATGGATGAGTGCTGAAACAGGTGTGGGACCTTCCATTGCATCTGGGAGCCAAACATGGAGGGGGAATTGTGCAGATTTCCCAACGGCACCCATAAATACCAATACTCCAGCAATGGTCAGTAATTTGTGAGGGGCAATTCCGCCGAAAAGCATGCCGGCATTTGCAGCCCAAACACCATCATGAATTCGTTCTGCAATGAGTTGAAAGTTGAACGTGCCTAAAACAGTAGCAATGATCAACATTCCGGTGAACATTCCTATATCACCAACTCGATTGGTGATAAAGGCTTTCTTCCCTGCATCGGCTGCAGAGTCTTTTTCCCACCAATGTCCAATCAGGAGGTATGAAGAAAGTCCGACCAATTCCCAAAAGATGTAGATCATAAACAAGCTATTGGCCAACACAATGCCGTACATGGAGAAGGTAAAGATGCCTAAAAATCCAAAATACCTTGAATAACGAACGTCACCGGCCATATAAGCTGTAGAATAGATATGAACGAGAGAGGAGATCAACGCGACCACATTGAGCATAATGATCGTGATATTATCGATGTAAATTCCCAAGTCGATCTTAAACATTCCTAGATCTAACCAACTCTGATGCAATTCTAGACTAAATTTGGGATCACTTTTCGATAGCATCATCACCAGCATGACCAGCGTCATCACCAGCGTACTGAGCTGTATTCCGATAGAAACCCATTCCCCTTTCTTCTCTTCAAAGCGTCTACCAAAGAAAATCTGGAGTACGAAGGAGAGGAGAGGCAGGAACAGGATAAATAGTGATAGTTTAATCATATCAGCTACACCTACTGTTTGAGTGCGTTGGCTTCATCAACATTGATGTGCCCGCGATCGTTATAAAGGTTTAATATAATTGCCAAGGCAACTGCAGCTTCTGCAGCAGCTAACATGATGATAAATACTGAAATTAAATGTCCATCCAGGTTGTGGGTTACAAATTTTGAGAAGGCCACAAAATTGATATTGGCAGCATTCAAGATAAGTTCTACACCCATAAGGATAGCAACGGCATTCCGACGGGTAACCACTGTGTAGAGACCCAAACTGAACAGAATTGCACTGAGAACGAGATAGGAGTTTAAATGGTCCATCCTAGAGCTCCTTTCTTGCCAATGTTGCGGCACCGATCAAGGCACCCAATAAAAGGACAGAAGCAATCTCAAATAGAATGAGATAATCCGTAAATAATAAGATTCCAATTCCCTCAACGGTATCTTCAAAAGCCATGGGTTCTAGGGAGCCTGTCCAGTCATGCGGTAACACGGAGGTCAGAATGATAGCCAGGATACTCAACACAACCGCAACACCCAGCCCTTTTTGGACTGAACTTTGAGATATCTGAGCCGTGCTAATTTTATTGGTTAACATGATTCCGAAAATCAATAGAACCAGGATACCACCGACATAGACTACGATTTGAGTGACAGCCAAAAAATCCGCATTAAGAAAAATATATATGCCTGCTACTCCCAGAAAAGTACCCATGAGGGCAAACACTGAATGAATCAGGTTATTTCCGAAAGCAACCAAAGCGGCGGATGCGACAATAAGCGCCCAAATGATCCAGAAAATGAAATCAGCCATTCTCATTCTCCTTTGTTGGTGGTGTTTCAGATGCCTCAGTCACTGGCGAATCAGAGACAGATACTGTCGATTCTTCAGGTTTTGACACGGTAATAGTTTCTATAGGTATATCCACCCTTGTCTCAGCTTCTGGTTTAACAGTCTCGACTGGTGTTGCTATTACTTCAGCAACAGGTTCAGCAGAAACTGGAGCACTCTCAGCCACCTGTGCTGCAAGCGCTGCTTTTTCTTCGGCAGCTTTCGCGGCTGCTGCTTTCTTTGCAGCCATGAGCGCGGCTTTTGCTTTGGCAGCTTCAACTGCTTCAGCTTTGCGTCGTTGGCGTTCATCTTCAGACACTTTAGAGAACTGATAGATCAGTAAGTTTTTATCTCTCCAGCGTTCCTCAGGGGTTACCTCTGTTTTTAAATTATCATTAGAGATAAATTGATAATCAGGAGTCATTGTGATACAATTCTCCGGACAGGGTGGCGTACAAAGGTCACAAAACATACACTCACTCATATCAATGATAAAGCTGGCGGTCAATAATTTAACCTGGGTACCATTACTGGTAATTTGCAAGTTATCCTCAGGAGTGCCCTTGTAAGCATCGATATGGATACAATTAACTGGGCAGGCTCTTTCACAGGCTTTACAACCGATGCAATCATCGATGTTTACAGTCAGTTTTGAGCGGATTGTATTGTAACTATCCAGTTCGCCAACGCCAATGTTGCGGGAAGGAATCGGCCAGACTTCATCTGGATACTGAAGCGTCACATGCTCCCGGGGACGGACAAAGTAACCCATGGTCACTTTCATACCATCAACCAGAGTGGTGATCGCATTGGTAATATTACTAAAATAGCTCATCTATTATCCTAAAATTGGATTTCACCGGTCAGCCACATCCAAACAGCCACACCCATCAAATTGATAAGTGATAGCGGTAGAATGACTTTCCAGCTAACATACATAAGTTGATCAACACGAAGACGGGGAAAGGTCCAACGAAACCACATCAATAAGAAAATGATTGATCCGGCCTTCATGAACATCCAGAATATTCCTGGTGATGCAAGCCAAATGGCAAAACCTGGAAAGAGCCAAGCTGCTATTGTTATGATTAAAGCCAGCCCCACAGGATAAATGGATAATCGATTCACTTTAGCTTTGACAAAGACAGTCCACATCGCAGCTACAAGTGTGATAATCGTGAAACCAATTTGCGCGCCCGCATAATTTGAAAAAGGACTTTGCCAGCCTCCCAGAAAAAGAATGGATACGAGGAAAGCGACCAGAGTAGCATTGGCATATTCAGAAAGAAAAAACAGGGCCCAACGTAAACCTGAGAACTCAGTCATAAATCCAGCGACCAATTCAGATTCAGATTCTGGGATATCAAAAGGTGTCCGATTGATCTCCGCTGTCGCACCTATTAAATAGACAAAGGCTGCTAAGAATAGAAAAGGACTATGAAAAATAAACCAGTTCGGCAGTGGTATGGGTATCCAGTGAAATAGGTTTCCTGTACCCCCCTGAGCCTGGATAATGGTCTGTAGATTCAAGCTCCCGACCACAGCCACAACAGCTATCAGAGTAATTCCAACTGGAATTTCATAAGAGATAACCTGAGCAGCAGAACGCATGGCACCATAGAGCGACCATTTATTGTTTGAAGCCCAACCGGCCATTACAATACCCAAAACAACAATGGATGAAATGGATACGATGTAAAAGAGTCCAATATTCATATTGGCCGCCAGCAATGAGTCTGAGAAAGGAATGGCTGCAAAGGTCACAACCGAGGCAATCAGAATGATCCAAGGGCCGATAATAAAGAGCACTTTATCGGCTGAACGCGGAATAATATCCTCTTTCTGCAAGAGTTTCAGTGCATCAGCGACTGTTTGTAAAGTTCCAAATTTTCCAACCCGCATGGGTCCTAAACGGACCTGCATGAAGGCAGATACTTTTCGTTCGAAATAAACCAGGATAATCGCATTTGCTGCCACAAAAACAAAAATCAATGCTGAAACAACAAAAAGGGACAAACCCCAAGCAACTGAGCTACCCAATCCTGATAAAACTTCGAAAGACAAAATCCAATTAGCAAGTGATTGTATCATTTAGCGATCTATCTCCCCTAGTACAATGTCCAGACTACCGAGAATCGCAATCACATCAGAGATCATCCAGCCGTGGCCAATTTCGTTAATAACACTAAGGTTTGAAAATGCTGGTGAACGCATTTTGACCCGCAAGGGAACGTTTTTACCATTACTCACGATGTAATAGCCCAACTCGCCACGTGCGTTTTCGCTGCGGAAGTATATCTCACCCTTGGGCGGTCTAATTCTTTTGGGAACTGCTGACTTAACATCACCTTCTACTGGGAGCTGATCCAATGCCTGACGAACGATTTTGGCACTTTCTTCCATCTCCCTGACGCGAACATAGTAACGATCCCAGCTATCACCAATTGTACCTTGCGCGCCTTCACCTAAGGGGATATCAAAATCAAATCGGTCATAGATTGAATAAGGTTGGGTGCGTCGAAGATCAATATTCACACCTGAAGCTCTCAGGCTGGGTCCCGTTACACCATAATTGATAGCAACCTCTGGTGTCAGGACTCCGACATCAGCTGCCCGTTCAACAAATATTTTATTGCCCGTTAGGATTTGATTGTATTCAGCGATCCGTTTATCAAAATCGTCCAAAAATTCGTAAGTTTTTTCTACAAATCCTGGGGGAATATCGTGGGCCAGGCCACCAATCCATATATAGTTATAAAGTAAACGGGCCCCTGAGGCCATTTCAAAAAGATCAAGAATCAATTCACGTTCACGGAAACAATAGATGAAAGGAGTGATTGCACCAACATCCAGACCAAAGGTTCCAACGGCTACGAGGTGACTGGCTATTCGCTGAAGTTCAGCAAAGATAACTCGGAGATATTCGACGCGCTCAGGGAGTTCAATACCCATCATCTTCTCAACTGCCATGGCATAACCATGTTCGCTGCCCATAGCGGCCAAATAATCACAACGGCCACAAAAAGGTGTGACCTGCTGGTATTCTAAGTTTTCTGCATGTTTCTCAAAAGAACGATGGAGATAACCAATCACTGGCTCAATATGCGAAACGATCTCACCATCTGTACGTAATTTAAGCCGTAACACTCCATGAGTACTGGGATGTTGGGGTCCCATATTCAGGATCATTTCTTCGGCGTGTAAGCGACCCATTATTTCACCTTCTCAATGCGCATACCGCGATAAAACTCAGCAGCGACATAATCTTTTTTAAGGGGGTGACCTTCCCAATCTTCCTCGAGGAGAATACGTTTCAGATCTGGGTGTCCTGTAAATTTGATGCCGTATAGATCCCAGGCTTCACGTTCATGCCAATCAGCGGTTCCATAAATATTTGCCACACTGCTGACTTCGGAATTCTCACGGTTGGTAAAGGCCTTCAAAGTGATATAATGATCTAATTCTGTCGAATGCAAATGATAGATCACACTCAGGTCAGATTCACCATCAGTATCGTGTCCTGCAAGATTCATCAGTGAGTTAAAATTAAGGGTTTCAGTATCTTTCAAGTAATGACATACTTCAGTTATTGCAGCGGGAGCAACAACAACGGTCGGATTGAAAGTTTCCGCTTCAATAAGCTCAACGATCTTGTCACTAAATTTTGCAGATAGATCGGCGTAAATCTCTTGCTCTGTCATACCTAATCTTCTTTCTTTGCCAAAATATGTTCTTCCCGCATCTTCTTCTGAAGATGGAGTAGACCTTCGATCAAAGCTTCTGGACGAGGTGGACAACCGGGGATATAAATATCCACAGGAACAATTTGGTCAACACCTTTGAGTACGTGATAGCCATGTTGCCAATAAGGTCCGCCAGAGTTTGCACATGACCCCATGGAAATAACATATTTAGGTTCAGCCATCTGCTCGTACAAGCGTTTGACTCGGGTGGCCATTTTCAAGGTCACTGTTCCAGCAACAATCATAACATCAGCCTGACGTGGCGACGAACGTGGCATGGCACCAAAGCGTTCCAAGTCATGTCTCGCGGCAGCTGCTGACATCATCTCGATAGCACAACAAGCCAGTCCAAACTGAAAATACCATTCTGATCCAGAGCGGGACCAATTCAGTAATTTATCCAAAGATGTAATAAGGATATTTTCATTAAATTTATGGTTCAGAGCACCCATTTATTTGGTCTCCGGTTCGTGCAGTTTTGTCGCAGAATAGCGACCAGCACCATATTTTAGTTTCATTTTAACCCAGTCCAGGTCGCCTTTAACCCATACATAGGCCAGGCCAACTGTTAGGATAATCATAAAGACAAATACCTCGATGAAAGTAAGAAAGCCCATATCCTTGAACACAACAGCCCAGGGAAACAGGAAGACAACCTCAACATCAAATATTATAAAAATCAGGGCAACCACATAGAATCGGATATTGAACTGTAACCAGCCATCCCCCTCTGGTTCTTCACCACATTCGTAGGTATCCATCTTTAAATCTGTTTTATTTTTAGGGGCGATCAGTTTTTGAATGATGAACCCCATGTACATGAGAAGGAAGGCTACAGCGCCAAAGGCCAAAGCGATTCCATAATGTTCCTGCATGATATTTATAGTGTCCTTTCTTTCAACATTCGCGCATCAATATAGACGGTACCCCAGGGCTCTTCAAGAGCCGAATCAATGACCTGAAAGCAAAGGTGTTCCAAGGTCAATTTGTCACTCTGATGTGGCAATCTCCATGCCACAATAATTGATTAAAGCATTAAATGCAAAACGACTAACTGTTACACCAACTCTCACAAAGAGAATGGCATTATCTATTCCTGCGCATCCACAACGGCGATAGCTGTCATATTAGCCACATCCTGAACACTGGTAGATCCAACCTGAAGGATATGTACTGGTTTTTCCATACCCACTAGGATGGGACCGATTGCTTCTGCATCGCTTAAACGATGGACCAGTTTATAACTAATATTCGCCGATTGGAGATCAGGGAAAATTAAAACATTGGCTGATCCCTTAAGCTCACTAAAAGGATAATGTTCTTCTTGGAGGGCTGGAGTGATTGCCACATCTGCATTCATCTCACCATCAATCATTAGATCAGGATCTTTTTCCCTGACCAGCTTGACAGCCTCTCTTACTTTCTGGGCATGAGGATGATTCGAGGCGCCAAAATTGGAATAACTTAACATGGCAACCCGGGGAGTCATTTTCCACCGCTTTGCTTCTTCAGCAGCCATCAGTGCTATTTCCGAGAGCACCTGTGCGGTTGGGTCAATATTTACAGAAACATCAGCAAAAATCTTCATACCATCTTTGAAGATGAGCAGAAATAGTCCCGCAACATGTTTATTGCCAGGCTTGGTTTTGATAACCTGCAATACAGGACGCAAAGCATCAGGATATTGTTGAGTGATACCCGAGATCATGGCATCGGCCTCTCCCATGTGAAGCATCATGGCCGCAAATGAGTAGCGACGTTCCATAAAACGTCTAGCCCCACTCTTGGTAACCCCCTTGCGCTTCCTCATTTCGTAGAATTCTTCAATGAACTCGGAGCGATGTTTACATTTCATCGGGTCAACAATTTCGGTACCCTTTAATGAAATATTTAAGGCTTTTGCGGTTGCTTTAATTTTTGCTTTCCGGCCAACCAGGATGGGTATAGCGATGCCTTCCTGTTTAATCAATTGGCTTGCGCGAATGATGCGTTCATTTTCTCCTTCAGGATAAATGACCCGCTTTGGATCACTTTTGGCCCGATTATAAAGTGTGCGCATAAACTCGCGCCCCTTACCCAGACGAGCTTCCAATTCCTCTTTATATTGCTCAAGGTCAATGGTACGTCTCGCGACGCCTGTTTCCATTGCAGCTTTTGCAACAGCCACCGATTCCCAGATCAAAACGCGTGGATCAAAGGGTTTAGGAATGAGATAATCACGGCCAAACTCTAAATGATCCAGGCCGTAAACTTCGATGACTTCATCGGGTGTATCTTCTTTGGCCAGTTGTGATAGTGCCAGGGTTGCGGCAACTTTCATCTCTTCATTGATTTCAGTAGCCTGAACATCCAGCGCTCCTCTAAAAATAAAGGGAAAGCCCAGCACATTATTCACTTGATTAGGATAATCAGAACGGCCTGTTCCCATGATGGCATCTGGACGCGCAGCCATTGCTTCAGGATAGGTAATTTCAGGATCTGGATTGGCCATAGCAAAAATAATGGGATCAGGTGCCATGACTTTTAGATCATCGCCGCAGATAACATCTTTCCTAGAAAGGCCAATAAATACATCGGCTCCCACCATAGCTTCCTGAATCGTACGAGCTGATGTATCGTTGGCGAATGGGAGCTTATACTTATTCATGCCAGCTTCACGACCTGTATAGATCACTCCCCTGGAATCACACATGATCAGATTTTCTAGCTTAGCACCCATCCGAACATAATGGGCACTACATGACAAAGCAGAGGCACCAGCACCAGAGACAACAATCTTGATATCAGCCATTTCCTTACCAACCACTTCAACCGCATTGATCAAGGCAGCTGCAGAGATGATGGCGGTTCCGTGTTGATCATCATGGAAAACCGGTATATTCATTTCGGCTTTGAGTTTTTCCTCGATATAGAAACATTCTGGAGATTTTATATCCTCAAGATTGATCCCTCCGAATGTTGGTTCGAGTAATTTGATTGCATCAATTAATTGGTCAGGATCCTCGGAGTCCATTTCGATATCGAATACATCAATATCAGCAAATTTTTTAAATAAAACACCCTTTCCTTCCATCACTGGTTTCCCAGCTAGGGCACCAATATTTCCCAAACCTAGAACTGCAGTTCCATTGGATATCACGGCAACTAGATTGCCACGTGCAGTATATTCATTAGCCAGTCCAGGATCTTTTTCAATCTCCAAACAGGGATATGCTACACCAGGAGAATAGGCCAAGCTTAAATCTCTTTGAGTGACAAAGGGTTTCGTAGCAACAACTTCAATTTTTCCCTTACGGGTACCCATGCTGTGATAATGCAGGGCGTCTTTTTTCGTAATCATATCGATTTCCCCAAATCAAGATGACATCTCATTTGAGATGCCATCAAGTTATAAGTGCTTGTTAATATTAGTGTTTATTATTAATTACTATTCCCAGAAATTCTTGAGAGCGGCCAAACCTTCATTGATTTGGTCAATATTGATCCCACTGTAGGCATACCGAATATATATCTTATCCTCACCGGGGAGCGGCCGTCCAAAATGCTCTCTTGAGCAAAATGAAACACCTGTCTCGTACAATGCATCCAAACGGAATTTTGATGAATCCGTATACCCTTTTCGCTTGAAGATATCGGTAACATCAGGAAAGAGATAAAAGGTTGTCTCTGGCTTGGAGACCTTAACCCCTTCAATATCCAACAGAGCGTTGATTAAAACATCACGACGTTTTTGTAATTCTTCTAGAATTGCGTTCTGTGGTTCAGCGGGTCCCTTTATGGCAGCAACTCCAGCAGCCTGGACAAAATGGTTTGAACAGGATTCTTGATTTGTATTGAATTTTGAAATGGCTTCAATCACATCAACAGGACCAGCGGCACAACCGAGACGCCAACCAGTCATGGCAAATTTCTTTGAGAAAGTATAGAGGATTACGGTACGTTCTGCCATTCCTGGTAAGGAGGCAATACTTTTACTGCGACCACTATAACGAACCTCAAAGTAGGCTTCATCAGCCAATACCCAGAGATTATGTTTAATCGCCAGATCAGCCAACCACTGCATTTCTGCTTCGGTTGATTCGGCACCAATTGGATTTTGGTAGTTATTGTAAATCAGGATAGAAGTTTTGTCGGAGATTTGGGCTTCAATTTCAGCTTTGTTAATCTCAAAACCTGAATCAGTGGTTACATAACCATAAGGCAGGGCTTTTCCACCGAGATACTCAATCTGCGATTCATAGATGGGATATCCTGGATTTGGATATAAGGCTTCAGCACCGTCTTCCATCAAGGCAGCCAGGAATTTTCCAATAACTGGTTTTCCTCCAGGCTGAACAGAAATATTTTCAGCTGTATAATTTAGCCCTCGAGCCATCCCAATATCTTCGGCAAGTGCTTCGCGAAGTGGCATGATCCCAGGTCCAGGTGCATACCCAGTTTTTCCATCTCGGGCGGCCTTCATAGCAGCATCCATGATATAATCTGGTGTGATAATGTTCATATCACCTAGGTGGAATGGGTAAACCTTATTCCCTTTACTCGCCCATGCTGCAGCATCTGCACCCACAGCAAAAGCAGTCTCAGTTCCCAGACGACCGTAGCGTGTTGAAAATTTTGTCATAACTAAACCCCTCTATATTTCGCCTTAAGAATTATTTCATTCCCAGACGTTTCATGCGTTTTTCATGGTCATTTGTAAATCGCTCGATGCCTTCCAGCAACCAGCGTTCAGAGAGATGGGCTTCTTCAATAACTTCGTCCAATGACCCACCAGAACGCCAGTTATCATCCCAATCTGCAGTCATGGCATATTCAATCGAAAGACGATTTCCTGTCCAATCTTGCATAGCAACGGCAGAAGCATTGGTGATTAATGTGGAGTTAAGCCAATCAGATTCGCTCACAGTTGCCTGCTGATACTCCTCTGACTGCATTGCAAACAGCTGCGGACTTAGAGCAGCAACCAATTTCACATTCAAGCCCCGCTTATCTAGCTCAGGTAACAGATTAACGATATTTGATGTTGTTGCCGTTCCCTGAACAAATATAGTTCCCATCTTGAGTTGATTCGGTTTGTAATCACGAATGAGGTAAGCACCCTTGGCAGCATCTAGATGAGAAGCCATGCCTAGTTTCTTACGGTCAGGAATCACAACACCAGGCCGAGTAAGATGTAAGGCGATAATGGCAACATCGGTTGCCATAGCGGCTGTCATCATTGGAGCCACTTCATTGTGCTCCCATGGATAAAGGTTGATGACTTTCCCTTTGGGAAATAGCTGGGTAACTGCGGGGGAATAAATACCAAAATGAGTTCGAGAATCCTCTGCTGTTTCTGGACCTGAATGGCCGGCAATCCACAGAACTTTACCTAATTTCACATCAGCATCCTGGGCCATTTGGCTAAAGATACGGAAGGGACCATATTTCAAGTAAGAAAATGAACCATAGGTTGAACAAGCAGCAAAGAAGCCATTAAACTCGGCTTCAGGATCATTGGAAAAATTAGTCGCAGCGATTCCAGTACAAATACCTGCATTTGCAAATTCGGTAATTGCCTGTGGAAGCATCACACCTCTAGTGTTTTTATCACGATCGTAAAAGCCATAACCTTCAAATTCACCTGATGGTTTTCCAAAACCAGAGATATTGGTAGAGTCGGCTAAATCAGCTGACATGGCCAGAAATAGTGGGCGTCCATAATTTTGACTCACGTAGCCATTCAACCAGGCCGCATATTTTGAAAAACCACCGCGATTGGGGGCAATTTCACCTGGCTTGACAAACAATTCATCTGGGAGTCCATCAATGTCTGTGAGTGTCTTGTCATTCAGGGGATTTTTACTGGTATCAATCCAGACCCGTTCATTGTCCTCAGGAACAGCTGATCCTAATTCAACCAGGCGATCAGCTAAATAGTTCATCAATTCAGGGTCCTGATCAAAAACCTGGAAGACTCTTTCCATATTTATCCGTGCTTGTGCAACTCGATCAACTTTATCCTGTGGACCTTCTTCGTTGTATCCTTCAAACTTGATACTGTAAGTATCCATAAAGGCTTTTTTGGTTTCCCAGTAGGTCGCATTGTTAAAACTGTGAGCAGCACCATGGGATTTATTGTCATAGACACCATAGCCACGACCTTTACGCGTTTTAAACCAAGCCATACCAGGTTTGCCTTCAGCATTTTCATCTGATACTAATGCCGACATGGCCTCGTTGGTACTGGTCCACTCTGAGCCATTGTTAGCACCATAGACGCGCCATCCATGGGGAGCAAACCAATCTTCAGGGGTTCCATTAACCACCGATGAGAAGGGACGATTATCAATACCGAAATCATTCCAATCGATTAAGAAGTTTAAGTTTGCTAGCCCTAAGCCATAAGCTGAATTTAATGACTCGTGGGTTGCTCCAGGGGTCAAACCACCCTCACCTTCAACGGCGAAAACACGTACATCGCCAGCTCCAGCATATTTTAGAGCCATGGCTTCACCAACGGCTACAGGCATACCATGACCTGAAGGTCCAGTATTCGCTTTAAAAAGATTAGTCTTGCCAGCCATTTCAGCATGTCCTGGTAATCCGCCCTTGTTTCTTAAGGTCAATAAATCTTCCCAGGTCAGCACACGATCTTCTGCCCCTAGTGCATACCGTTCATCGCCAGTCTCAGCAAATTTGCGTCTGAGTGCTTCATTGAAAACTGCCAGTAGTGCATACATACCGGGAACCACATGTCCAGCCGAAAGAATGAATTTATCGCCAAATCTTTTTTGGGGATTACGAATATCCCAGCGCATTGCGCCACCAAGAAATAGTGAAACCAACATGTGAACCTTTGATCTTGAGCCACCGGGATGACCACTTTGCCTCAAGTTGAGCATCATATCGATCAACTGGTCAGTCATATCCTTGATTTTTTCCCACTTCGGAAATACATCCGTGTTGGATTGTAGTTTTGACGTTTCGTTAGTCATGTTTCCCTCTTTTAAAGCTGTTATATATTTGGTGCGCTAAGCTATTTGGTCAGGTGGGTAAGATTCCTGGACCTCAGTACTTTAGCCATGGCGGCTTGTGCTTCTTCCCAGACATCATGCATTCCACATTCGTTTAGAAATTCGCATGCGTTATCTTCAAGTAAACACTCATTCAAAGCCAAAGGACCTTCAAGGGCCTCTACGACTTCAAGAACATTTATTTCTTCAGGTTTCCTGGCTAAACGTACGCCACCAGAAACTCCGCGTGTGCTATTAACAATTCCATGTTTGACCAGGGGTTTGAATAATTTCCTTAAAAATGGTTCAGGTATTTTCTTCTCTACAGATATATCACCAATACTGACCCTTGCTTCTCCACCATTCTCAACCAGATACCGAATGGCTCTCAAGCCATATTCACCCGCTTTAGTTAACCGAATCACTCTACTACTCCTTGTTTCCTGAACGCGTATACTCCCTCAAATTCAGGAGCATAGCTATGTAAAATACTATTTGTGAGAATATTACTCTTAATAGCGAGAAATCCCAACTGAAGTTTTATTTGATCACAATATTTATATGTTGTTTTATAGGTTCGGGACACTGGTCTATTCCCGAATAATTTTCTTGTTTTTTGTAACGATTAAGGCAATACCAGCCAGGCTAGAGACCAGGCCGAGCCCCAGAAAAAAAGCTTCGATATAATCACCGCGACCCGCAATGATATTAAGCCAGGCTTCTCCCATGGAGATCGCACCAACGATCAAAGCCAAGTACCCTATTTTTTTAACTTCCTTCATTCAGTCCTATCACTTCTATGGGGATGTTTCCCGATGCAGCGACATAAAGGCAAATATGTTGCCAAAGTAGACTCTTGGAAATTTTTTGGATTCGATATTTAAATAATCTAATACCAATGTAGCTTTCATAAGTCAGTCGGATATTCACACCGAATATGACGAAATAGACGAATTAAGTCCCCTTCTTGGTAATTGCCATTTGGAAGTAAAGTTGTATATGAGCGTTTGCTGCGAATGAATGCGTTTGAATATCCAATATCGAACATGGAATACTGAACTCTGAAGTAACAATCACTTCACCTGTCATGAGTGATGAATGCAACTGACAAATCTTAGGACTACACCTCTGATTTGTCAATAATACCCTTTATTAGCGGATGATTATTTCAACAAAGAAATCTTTTGAGAGAAAATTCCCTGATCCGAAGAAATGATACTGGCGATGTATATTCCTGATGAAAGAACTAATCCTGAATGATCACGCCCATCCCATTGTAGGCTGTGCTGACCAGATGCTTGAGCTGGAAGGTCTTTAAAATAGACGCGGGCCCCCTTCAGATTATAGATCTCAAGTCTGCCGACAAAGTTTGAGCCAGCAATGTATGGAATCGTTATCCCAGCATTAAAGGGATTGGGATAGGCCTCTAACAGATGAAAAGTATTGGGTTGTAAACCATTATGCACAATGCCAGAAATCTGAGTGGCAGCCTTATGAATCCAGGCTTTGTCATCTAATCCGATAGAGGTCGGCTCAAAATCCAGGGAAAAAGTAAAGTCCTGGGTGCGTAATGAATCCCACACAATGATTGTCGTATCATTTCTGGAATTGCTGACACTAAGATCAATGGGCATCATAAACGTAGGATACGAACTACTTTGGGTCTGATCTATGTGGACTGTAACTTGGGACAGGCCACCATCATTAACGGGTTCAGCATCCCACCACCAGCGGTAAACGGGTTTGCCGCTCCCATAGATCCATTGATCAAAAAACCATTCAAGATCTTGACCCCAAACAGCTTCGGCCACGGATTGAAACTCCTCTGTAGATGCGTGACTAAACTGGTAGATATCACGGTATTCGGCCAGGGTTTCAAAAAACAGATCATCCCCAATCACATGCCTGAGCATGTGGAGGGTCCAGGCTCCTTTTCCATAAACGATGTAATTAAAAATGGACCATACATTGGATGTATCCGTTCGAAATATTGAACCGGTATAATCAAGATCTTTGTCTGCCATGTGAGCATGATAGGCATCTTCGCCATTTTTTGCGCCCCAATAAAGGGCCTCTGAATAGGTGGCAAAACCTTCATTAATCCAGATATGGTGGAAATTGCTACAGGTAACGAGATCTCCCCACCACTGGTGAGCCAATTCATGAGCGATGGTATTTTCACTGGAAGATCCCATACTTGAGCAGGTCTGGTGTTCCATGGCACCATTCCAACCAAACTGAGCCATACCATATTTTTCTTCTGAAAAAGGATATTTTCCATAAGCCTCACTATAGATATCGACCATATCGGCAGTCAAATTCCAGCGATCAACGTTGGCCTGTGTAGCAGCATAACTGGGGTACATCCAGTACTCCAGCGGCATTGAATCGCCATCTGCAAAATGGAAAGTCTCGGTCCAGTAATCATATTCGGTTATGGCCAGGGATACCAAATAGGTCGTCACTGGATATTTATGTCCCCAAACCCAGGTCTTCGTTCCATCCAAATTATCGGTCTCGGCGGTAAGCAGCCCATTGGCAACAGCCGTAAGGTTATCAGCAACGGTGATACTCACACGCACAGAATCGGCTTTATCCGTTGGAACATCTTTGCATGGCCACCAGGTTCTGGCACCATAGGGTTCACTCAAGGTTGAGATCATGGGAATTCCATCTTGTGAACCAAATTTAAAGGCCTGAAAACCACTTTCTGCTGGGTGGCCATGATATCCAACGCCTACAACCACCGTCTCTCCCACCCCATAACTACCGTCCAAAGTTACCGATAGAATATCGGAGGCGTGGTTATAGACAGCGCCATTGATGTATACAGAATCAACGGTGAGAATATTGCTGAGATCCAATTGAATTTGTTCCAGATCAGGGGTCGAAGGCGTAAAATGGATCTCAACTTTCCCGTATAATACTTCCCCCTCCACATCAATATCAAAATCGAGGTCGTAGTAATTTACATCCCAATCCCAAACATCTGCACGAAGAGCCGATTTAGCAAGTTGGGCATAGTGGCCAGCCATTTGAGCAAGTGGTTTACAAGGAATATTGGTCGGCTCAACCGATTGAGCCCAAGCACTGGTGCTTAATAATAATATGATAATAATTCTAGAAAGTTTCATGGTTACTCCTCGCATTTATTAAGTGTTAAAATAAGATAATGATTCAGCGATACAATGATGCAGGATAACGATTATCTAAAGAATCTATGAAGGAGTACCAGCGGCTGAAATGGTAATCACCGTGTCTTTCTGAAGCAGCAGCGCGAATGAAGAATCTTATTATATGTGCCCTGAGTGTGTATTGTACCAATTCCAGTTCCAGTTGTGCGTTATGTGTCATACTTCGACAGGCTCAGCAAGACACATAGTTGGAGATTCTTTGCTTTGCTCAGGATGTCGATCTCTGGATAATACCAAAAAAAAGCACAGATGTAAAATCTGTGCTTTTGGAAAAATATTATATCGATTCGATGATTACATCGGCCAGAAATTTGAATCGTTCCAAACCTCTTCACGAAAATCTTCTTCTAATTCCATCAATTTGCGATGATGATCAATTTCCCAATCTGTGAGCCAGGTAAATAATTTCTTTATATCGGGATCTGTGGCAGCTTGCTCTTCTTTTTGATAAAACTTAAAAGCTCGTTCTTCCAGGGTCAGGGCAATGCTGATTGCAGAGGAATCAAAAGCACTGTTCTTCAATTCCATGAGGAAGGTCTTATCAATGATCGGATCCTTAAAACCAAAGGCCAACTCTTCTTCTGATGGCAAAATTACTTTCCCCTCATCCAGATGTCTCTTGAATGTAAGTTTGAGAATATGAAGATGATGTTCTTCCTCTTTCTCCATGTGCTCAAATAATTCTTTGGCAACAGCTGAAGTAGCCGTCTTGGCTGCCATAGCAAAGAACTCTTTACCGTTCATCTCGAGTAGCATTGCTCTTTTTAATACATCCTGAACAGAATTAAACTCAGTGTCTTTGTGTGCAGCACTCATATTCTTACTCCCCATCCTTGGATGAATTATTCGTTTCTATACTATTTGATTTTTCCTGGTCTTCTTGTTCTTTTCGATAAATGGCGCAATGCTCTATATCTGCATCACGAAAGCTGGTTAAGGGATTGTAATCTGAGCCAAAACGGGCTGTACAAGAGGCAGCAGCTTCCGGTCCTGAGGGACATTCTAGGTCATAGACAGGACAATAGCCCAAGCGTTTTTCAGTATTTTCTTCAGTCATCTCTCTTATTTCCCAATGCTATCGAACGGTATCATTCTAAAAATAATTAAATCTGGTGGGGCAACTGTAAATAACGAGACATTTTAACATTAAATCAGGGATGGATCAATACTCAGTAGAACCTGGTTTCCCAGGTTCTACTGAAATTACAGCGAGGTCTAGAGTTTATTATTTGCCTGAAACTCTAGAAGTGTCCGCATATAGTTATCGCGAACCAAAGTTTGTGGACTGGGTGAATGTATCATGCTCATGCTACCCTTCATTTGGGTCAAGCTTTGATATTCATTCTCATCCATCCAGATGATCAGATCTTTCTCAATCTTTTTAATTATTTCAGGACCGTGGGCCATAAGCGCAGAAGCCAACATGGTGACATCAGCTCCAGACATGACCAGCTTTAAAACGTCACTGGCATTATGAACACCACCACTGGCTGCAAAATCAACTTGAATATTGCCACGTAGTATGGAAATCCAGCGCATTGCTAAACGAATCTCACGTGAATGACTCAATTGTATCTGGCGCTTGGTTGTCAGTTGATCTAAATCGATATCAGGATGGTAGAATCGGTTGAACATGACCAGAGCATCTGCTCCACTACCTTCCAAGGCCTTCGCAACAGCTGGCAATGAACTAAATCTGGAACCAATTTTTACGGCAACTGGGATATTCACATTGGCTTTTACCCAACTCACGATATCAGTGTAACGTTTTTCAACATCTGCACTTGTCTCATTAAAGTCAACAGGGAGATAGTGGATATTTAATTCCAAACCATCGGCACCTGCCGCTTCAAGTTTTTTGGCGTATTCCATCCAACCACCAGGGGTTGCACCGTTTAGACTGGCAATGATCGGAATATCAACGTTCTCTTTGATCTTGCGGACATTCTCAAGATATTCTTCAGGTCCATTGGTAAACTCATGAGACTGAGGAAAGAAACTTAAGGATTCAGCGAACGAATCCGTCCCATATTCCATAAAGTGTTCCAGGGAATCGTCTTCCTGCTCGATTTGCTCTTCAAAAAGTGAAAATAGAACAACAGCGGAAGCACCATTGTCTTCTAGAATCTTGATACTGTCTAATTTCTCCGTTAGAGGCGAGGCTGATGGTACCAGAGGATTCTTTAACTCTAAACCCATATAATTTGTACTTAGACGCATAATACTCATTCCTTATGATCTTTACTTAAGCTTCATCAAATGACAGGGCAGCCAACTTGGCATAATAGTCATATTTTTTCTTAGCGGCCTGATCTGATTTTTCCAGATAGCTTTCAGCCAGCTCTGGGTTTATTCTATTTAGGATTGTAAACCGGGCTTCATTCTTAGCATATTCCTTCACATGACTCTTTGGTGGTTTTGAATCCAAAGTAAGGGGATTCTTACCTGAATCAGCCAGAAGCGGATTATACCTGTAGAGCGTCCAGTAAGCACTATCAACAGCGAGTTTCTGCTGATTCATACCCTTGGCCATATCAATACCATGGGCGATACACTGACTGTATGCGATGATGATAGATGGACCAGGATAGGCCTCAGCTTCCATCATGGCTCGAACTGTTTGACCGTCATTGGCACCCATAGCGATCGATGCGACATAAACGTTTTTATAGCTCATGGCCATCATACCCAAATCCTTCTTGGCGGAAGGCTTACCGGCAGCAGCGAATTTAGCGACGGCACCCATGGGTGTTGCTTTTGACTTCTGTCCACCTGTATTGGAATAGACTTCTGTATCCAAGACCAGGATATTTACGTCTTTGCCTGAGGCAAGAACATGATCGAGACCCCCATAACCAATATCGTAGGCCCAGCCATCACCACCCATAATCCAGACACTTTTCTTGACCAGATTATCAGCAACAGACAGGAGCTGTTTTGAAAGTGGTGTATCAAGCGCTTCAACAATGTCTGTCATTTGTTTTACACGGGCACGTTGTTCAAATATTTCAGGTTCATTGGCCTGAGAAGCATTGCTAATTGAGGCAACTAGTTCCGAACCAATATCATCTTTGAGCATACCCATTAGTTCTGTAGCATGTTCACGATGCTTATCAATCGTTAGACGGTAGCCCAATCCAAATTCGGCATTATCTTCGAAAAGTGAATTATTCCAGGTTGGTCCACGTCCAGCACTGTTTGTGGCCCAGGGAGTGGTTGGCAAGTTTCCACCATAGATGGATGAACAACCCGTCGCATTGGCAATCACCATGCGGTCTCCGAACAACTGTGAGGTCAGTTTCACATAAGGTGTTTCACCACAACCAACACAGGCTCCAGAGAACTCAAAAAGTGGCTGTAAGAATTGAGTCCCTTTAACCGTACCATGTTTCACATTGCCACGGTCAACTTCAGGTAGATCCAGGAAGAAATCCCAATTGGCATGTTCAGACTCCCGCAAGGGTCTTTGTTCGGCCATATTGATGGCTTTACGACTTAGATTTGATTTATCCCGTGCAGGACAAACCTCAACACAGAGATTACAACCTGTACAATCCTCAACAGCAACTTGAAGAATATATTGTGAACCGGCGTTCCATTCTCTGCCCTTCACATCAGTGTGTTTAATGGTTTCAGGAGCACCATCAAAAGCATTCTCTGAAGTAACTTTAGGACGAATGGCAGCGTGGGGACAGACCAAAGCACATTTGTTACACTGGATACAAATATCTGGTTCCCAGACAGGTACTTCCAATGCGATGTTTCTTTTTTCCCACTGGGTCGTCGCCATGGGCCAGGTTCCATCATTGGGCATGGCACTCACAGGTAGATCATCTCCACGGCCGGCTATTATTTCTGCAGTCACTTTCTGAACAAAGTCAGGTGCGGCTTCAGGAACGATCAAACGGCGTACATCGCTACCATTTAATGTGTTTGGGACATCTACTTCAAAAAGGTTGGCTACAGATTGATCCACAGCGGTATAGTTTTTCTCGACGACTGCATCTCCCTTTTTGCCATAAGTCTTTTTGATAGCTTCTTTAATCTTTGCGATCGATTCATCGCGGGGAAGAATGTTTGATATAGCGAAGAAACAGGTCTGCATGATGGTATTAATGCGAGTTCCCATGCCCGTTTCTTTACCAACAGTTACAGCATCAATCACATAAAACTTGATTTTTTTATCAATGATCTGTTTTTGGTAATGACGAGGTAACGCACCCCAAATCTCATCCTTATTAAGATGACTATTCAGGAGAAAGGTTGCTCCATCTTCAGCATTATTTAAAATTTCGAATTGTTCTAGAAGTTCATACTGATGACAGGCAATAAAATTGGCTTTATCAATCAGGTAGGTCGAACGAATTTTATCTTTTCCAAACCTCAGGTGAGATGTAGTGGTTGATCCTGATTTTTTAGAATCATATACGAAATATCCCTGAGCATAATTTTCAGTACCCTCACCAATGATCTTGATTGAGTTTTTGTTGGCACCAACCGTTCCATCAGAACCCAGGCCATAGAAGAGTCCACGAAAGACTTTCCCTTTAGAGGTCCGATAGTCACGGTCATAATCCAGAGATGTAAAAGAAACATCATCCCGGATACCTATGGTGAAGTGATTTTTGGGTTTATCTTTGTTAAGTTCATCGAAAATACCCTTGATCATGGCTGGTGTAAATTCTTTGGAAGAAAGTCCATAACGACCACCCACAATTAGTGGCATTTCATCAAACTGGTAATAGTCTTCACTCTTTGCTTCAGCAAAGGCAGTGATCACATCCTGATACATTGGCTCGCCAGCGCCACCAGGTTCTTTGGTACGATCTAATACGGAGATCTTCTTAACAGAGGCAGGTAAGGCTGCGATGAAATGTTTGATTGAGAAGGGTCTGAAAAGTCTAATTTTGACCATCCCAACCTTCTCACCGTCAGCGACCAATTGCTCAACTGTTTCTTCTACAGTCTCAGCACCAGATCCCATAATAATAACGACCCGCTCTGCATCTTCAGCACCATAATAATCAAATAGGTGATACTGCCGACCAACAATTTCAGCAAACCGATCCATAGTTTTCTGTACGAGCTCAGGTGTGGCTTCGTAATAGGGATTGACAGTTTCACGTCCCTGGAAAAAAACATCAGGGTTCTGTGCAGTCCCTCTTAGGACTGGCTTATTGGGGTTCATACCGCGATTACGGTGGGCAATGACCCATTCAGTGTCAATCATCCCTTTGATGTCATCATCGGTGAGCTGTTCGATCTTCATCACTTCATGGGAAGTCCTAAAGCCATCGAAAAAGTGGATAAAGGGAATCCGTGTCTGTAGAGTAGAGGCTTGAGCTATCAAAGCGCTGTCCATTACTTCCTGGACTGAGTTGGCGGCCAACATGGCCCAGCCTGTGGCCCGAGTTGCCATCACATCTGAGTGGTCACCAAAGATGGAAAGTGCCTGGGCAGCCAAAGATCTAGCGGATACATGAAAAACAGTTGATGTTAACTCACCAGCGATCTTATACATATTAGGGATCATTAGCAATAAACCCTGTGATGCAGTAAAAGTAGTGGTCAAAGCACCCGTTTGTAGGGCGCCATGAACAGCTCCGGCAGCTCCACCCTCACTCTGCATAGCTTCTACAGTAGGAATAGCACCCCAAATATTTCTCTGTCCCTGGGCGGTGAAAGCATCCGCCAGCTCACCCATATTGGATGATGGGGTAATGGGGTAAATTGCACAAATTTCGTTTGTCTTATGGGCAATGTAAGCGGCTGCTTCATTCCCGTCGATGGTTACCATCTTGCGGTTCATTTATCTCTCCTGATTATATATCGAGTGGAATTTGATCGTGAGAATTGTTCGTTAAACATCATAACAACTTGTATAAATATCATGCCAAAGGAAGCTCTCTTGGAAATTATTTACATTTTTATGCCTAAAGCAGGTAATGACCTGCTTTAGCAGGGGCTAAACCAAGCATGTGAAGCGATTATGGCAGTCCTAAAAGCATTGAAGCTAAATGGGCTTGCCTGATTACTCGAGGGATAGTGGCCTTTTGAAGTACAATTGGTATAAAGCTCTATTTAAGATAAATAAAAGAACTCGTTCCCAAAGATTGAGTCGCAGTACTTAAGCTAAAATGGTAAAGTCCAGCTGATAGATTTGAATCTCCCAGATCTAGATGATAACGATGCTGCCCTGCGCCAAAAGTCCCCATGGGCTTCTCTGCAACCTGCTGCCCGAGCGAGTTATAGATCGTTACGTGAAGTGTCCTACCGACTTGGAGCTCGAATGGTATCACAGTGCTACTATTAAACGGGTTGGGATAAACAGAACCGATCATTGAATTCTGAGAGGGTTGTTGGAGAGTCGTAGGGTTAAGACTGGTTAGGGTAGATCTATTCAATAACCATTCCTCAGAGAGTGTGATAGTCGTAGCACTTGAGTTTACCAAAACAATATCAGCTAGGGACACCCAGGCAGTTTGAGCATCATCATAGCCCAGGGTTACAACTCCCGTACCTCCTGGAAAAAAGATATTCTCAAAATCTTCGATCTGAGGCAAGCTATCAGTTGATAAGAGTTGGGTTAATTGCCCTATCGATGCATTTTCTAGATAGAAGGGTATGGCAACGGGAAAATCACCTGCTGTAGCACTCATGTTAAAGTCTGTGGATTCCCCTAGGCCAGGATAACTCTCTGTTAAACCATTAAAAACGACGCCATAAATTGAAAGGGCAGTACCAAACTCGTTAGGGGCATAAGCAATAATGGTGGTCGTTAGGGTATCGCCTATTTGAGATTCTATCCCACCCACGCCACGTTCATTCCTAAGCGGATTTAGCTCACCCTCAATAACTGCTACCTCAGCACCAGATGTAACTGATAATGAGCCTTGCTTAAATGCCAATGCCGGTAAGTTATGCATGAGGGAAAAGGTCCCGTCAGCCACCATCATAAATTCCATACTTGTATTAATCGCTGTACCTGCAAAGCTTCCTGCAATTGATGTTTCCCCAATCTCACTAATCTCAATATGTCCCGCTAATGATAAATAGGGGTTCAAGACATCTAATGAATCCAATGTGAAAGATGTATCGAGTAAAGATGCTACCAGAGCAGGGTCAACATCCTGCATCCACAAGAATATTTTAACAGAGTTTGTGCCATAACCAATGGTGTGAACCCCGGTTTCGATTTCTAGCGTATCCTGAATAAAAATGGTGAATATATCCGCTGTTGTATCCGAGTTGGTGACATGAATATCATAGGCGACCAGAGTAAGCACATTTGTGTCTCCCGTTCTCAGGGTGAACCCGCCTACCCCTTGACCAGGAATTTCATTTGATAATAAATCACCCGTGTATTGTGTGGACTGGTTTGGGAATGGATTTCCATGGTTAAAGTTGATGCTTCCCGTTTCCCAGGTACCTTGACAAAACACATTGCCCAACAAGCTCATGAACATGAGCAGAGCTATTTTATTCATAATTTTCCTACTTTAATTTTGTAAGAGTCACTTCACTTATACATTGGCGGTTAGACCAGGTCTAATCATGGTCTTGGGGTGAGCAGGAACTGTTAAAGAGTGTATTTTATCCCAAATTGGTATTTAGAAAAGTTGTTCTCTACACCAACAGTTCGTTCTGCCCCACTATCTAGAATATGGTCCAAATTACTTTGCCACTGTTCATTTCGCAGGGCTAAAGTGAATCCGAGTCCTGAACTCATCTGGTAACCAAATCCCAGATCTAGCCTAATAATATTATCCAATTGGTAGTTGAGTGCATCATTCATCACCGATGCTGCAAACGAAAGTTGCAAAGGGTCCAACGCCCAATGCAGTGAAGCTGAGAACTCATGAACATTTCCGACATTTTTATCGATTTCTTTAGCGATGATATCTTCCAGATACTCGCCATTGTCTGGATCGAGTAAGTCACCACTCATTGATGTCGTCCGATAACTATGAAAGCGGTAGTTCACGCTTGCCTCGAGCGGTTCAGCAACAAATCCCAGTCCAAGTCCCAATCGCCATGGTCCCCAAACAGAGTAATCCAGGGCGGGCCATGAGCTATCTTCAATCAAAACTTCAGCGCCAGTGTCAAGCTCCTCAGTTACCGTCCTACTGGAAGACTCTGAAACTGATATCCAGGATGGAAATTCCAGGGACGCACCCAGGTTAAGATTCTCGGAGAGTTCTGTTAACAATCCGAGTCGCGCACCAATCCCATTGTATTTAGGTGCAAAATGCAAACTATCTGTATACTTATCAAAGGTGAAGTAATCATGGGTATCGGTTTCTTCATAAATCCGTGTAAAGGAATTCTCTCCAGCTAGATAACTGATGGCAAAGCCCACACTGGTATTCATGGTCACCAGGACTGAAGAACCACCTGTGAGAGCATAGAGATTACCCGTCTCAATGGCTCTGTATTGGTAATCAAACCCTTCATCTGGCTCAAGATCACCAAATTCGTTAATACTACTAAATGAGCTTACCGGTTGCAGATTAAAACCCCAAACCCAGGCACCACGATATACGCGTACCGGGTGTATATATGTGAGACTGTTGAAGCTCAAACCGTAATCTGAAGATTTATCCCAAATGGTTGAATTGAAAACACTGGTTCCTTCCACCTGGTTAAAACTCAGATCTGCTGAGAGGGTGGTTTTCTCACTGTAACTTAACAAGGCTGGGTTTCCTAAAAGGGCATTGCTCTCAACCATAGCTGCAGGGGTTATACCACTCTCAGCTCCAGACCTGCCACTCATTCCTTGAAATGGTTTAATCACATCTAAATAATTTTGGCTATAAAGAGTACTCATCCCAACTAGGAGGATTGCTATAATAATTCTCGTTTTCATAAGATTTTAATTCCGCGTTCTGACGCGTTTTTTGGGCTCATCCTGATTTGTAGAACCAGTGTCTTTACGTTTTTTAGGGGGTTGGACTTTCACCTGCTTAGCAGGTTTGGTCTCCCGACTGGGCTTCCCAGCACTAACACTTCTCTTAACAGAGGGTTTTGAGGGTATAACTTTTACGGGTACAGGTTTCACCGGCACATTTTTAATGGGAGCTGATATAGATGTGCTACTGCTTGCCGTGACAGTAGGATATTTGGAACCGGAACCACTGGAAACGCCGGGGCTATTTAAATCCCGAGTCCTCGATCCACCTTGCTCATCGTCACGACTAAGCTTGCGCCCTGGAACAGGATCGGCAGATTCACCAACAACATACACTGGAGCATAATAGGGATCGCGATAATCATAATAGTTATAAGGATTGTAATATGATGCGCCATACCCTCTATGATAGCTTGTAAATGGCAGTGCTGGTTCCCAATAGGGGTCCCAACCATAGTAACCTGATCCGCCCAATGAGCTAGCGACTGCTGGAGCTGAGGTAACCGTGGTCACTGTATTAGGTAAGGTAGCTGGTGGATACAGCATGGTGTAGCAGGCTTGCAATGAAAGCACACCCACCATTAGAAGTAATATTTTAATTTTTCGATCAATCATAAGTGGCAGGAAGTTAGTCTTTGCGGATATTAATGTCAACATGCTGAACCCCTTTTCGATTATGATTAAAACGAACAGAATTACAGATGGTTCCCGAACAACTTCAGATGACCATTACCTAAAGTGAGGAGCAATCGGTTAAAGAATCAGAGAGAACAATATAGCAATGATGGTCAGCCCAAGGACTACCGCAATGTATAGGCCAACGGTTACGACAGCAGCCAATATCCCAGTGATGACGATCGTACCGACATCAAGCCCATAGAGGGTTCTCAAACCCAGGTACCCAAGGTAAATGGTCAAGAAAAGCGAAAGAATTCCACCAATCGCAGGAATCATTACAAGAAGAGCTGCCGTCCCACTAGCGTAGGCAAAAACTCTAAATATCAAGGCGAAATCGTAGGTCTGTAGATCACGCCACTTCATGGCGAGGTGAACAGAAAATGCGGCAATAAACTGTAAGAGCATCACAGACAGTGGGTAGATCATAACCATAATCTGTGAAAAGTTTTCAGGAAGCTGTAACATCTCTTGAAAGGCCGGGTCCTGTGGTAACAACATGGCCGGGTCAGTGTCCGTGATGGCAAACATCCATAAAAAAGTGAATACTTGAATTGCAACAGTGTACACCAGTGAGTCAGCTATGGGCGCATTTCGGCGCATGACGCTAAAAGTAAGCGCTGGCTTGAATAGAAATGCTTTGATGGTTTCCACAAATGCGACGAAAAAGCCTAGCTCATGTTTTTTCTCCCAGGGTGGACCATCGATGATAAGGGGTGACAATTCTGTTTGAGTAGGTTCTTCTGGTGTATTCATATCATCCTAAGCTTTTGGCTTCATACTGGATCACAATAATATGATCCACTGACAGTAACATTTCTCCGCGCCTATGATAGGCCATTTTCTCATTGAGTGGCAAAAAAAAAGCCTCAAAAGAGGCCCTTAATTTCGGATCCCGGAAGCAGTTAATCAAAGGGTTAAGATCCACTCAACAAGCACAACAATATCTAAAATATCTATCCGATTATCCCCATTGATATCTGCAACCGTATATTGAATTTCTGAAATTTGTGAATCACCCAATACCCATTCCAGGAGAAGAACTGCATCATTGACATTCAATACGCCATCTTCACTGACATCACCTGGGACGATGCCAAAATCATAATTGATGGCTGCCATCACATCAACTAGTCCAAACCCTCGGGAATTATCAGGCGATGTACTCCCATCTGCGGTCATCATCAAAGCTTCCCTCACCATCATGGGTGTCCAGTTCGGATTTGCCTGTAGAATGAGAGCGGCAGCTCCAGCAACCAGGGGAGTTGACAAACTTGTACCACTTGCAGAAATAAAAGCGGTCGGTGAAGAGGTGCCTGCGGCAAAAGTTGCGACCCCTTGAGCCAATACCTCTGGCTTAATCCGACCATCGTAGGTAGGACCATGTGAACTAAAAGAGGCGATATTGTTTAATGAGTCAACCGCACCTACAGAAATAACTGAATCAGCATCAGCAGGTGCTATAATGTAGTACCAGGGAACACTCCCTTCGTTACCAGCTGCAGTAACACAAACCATTCCCAAGCTTACGGCAAAATCTACTCCCTTGGTTGTGATAGCTGTATTACCATCCATATCAGCGTATGAATACCAATCTAAATATCCTAATGAACTTGATGCGATATCTGCACCTAAGGCTTCACCCCATTCCAAAGCAGCAACATAGAAATCTTCTTCAGCCTGAATTTCATTATCTAGAATTTCAGTCTTGGCCAGGAGATATTTGCACTGATAGGCAACCCCTAGCAATTCACCCTCGATATAACCTCCGGCTGCAGAAGCTGTAGCAGTGCCATGATTGTGCTGACCAATCGCATCACCTGGCTCATTCTGAGTCACTGAATCAGCCCTAATAAAATCATACTCAGCAACAATGCGTTCAGCCTGAAATGCTTCATGATCTGTAAAGTATCCTGTATCAAGCATGAGCAACCAAACATCAACTCCAGTATAGCCGGCATCGTGGGCAGTGACAGCATTGATTAATTCATTCTGACCATAACTGGCACCGTAAGTATCCGTCATGGTGAATTCTTCTTCTTCACGAGAGATCCGTTTAATCACTCGCTTAGATACTTTATGGATTCTTTTGGTTTTTTTAACCAAATCATTATCAGAAAGGCTGGCGATATATTCTGGTGTGGCCAGAATGGAGACAGCATTGAGCCAGCGACTGACAACGCGCACTTCCACATTTGGATCCATAATATCGTCGATATAGGCCTGGGGGACATCTAGATCATCATAGGTGGGGCCAACGATCGTTCCCCGAAGCGCCCGGCGATCCAGGGCACGCTGGGAGAGATGAGAAAAGTCATACTCGCTGGGATCAAAGCTCTCACGATCAGATAATTCTTTATCATGGAAGAAGACCCAATGAGGAGCGCGATCGTCTGGATCATTGGCGAACAAGGACAGGCCACTAAAAAGTGTCGCAATGATAAAAATTATATGGCGTTGAATCCCAAGCATAACCACCTCAAGGTCTAGCTGTTAATCTAGAAACACACCGAAGTCACACCAAGCAAAAACATTTGCCAGAGTCAAGTCAACCAAATATTTATAAGCTTCGTCAGATTCCCTTCAGCACTCTATAGAGCACCCTTCATTCTATTAAGGAAATCTTCTGCACCTTCAAAGCCTGTAGATCGAAGAGATTTTAATTCTTTTCCATCCTTGATAAATATATAAGTCGGCACACCCTTGATAGAAAATTGCTCTAGAAGTGACTGTTCAAACTCACCATTTTGCTTGGTCATATCTATCTTAATTGCCGTGAACTCCTGAGATAGCTGAACCACATCAGCGTTGGGAAATGTAAATTTATCCATCTCCTTACAGGGAATGCACCAATCGGCGAAGACATCAATCATAACAGGCTTTGATCCTACCAGAAGATCATCCAGTTGCTCCTGGGTGGTTGGGTGAGCCCAATCAATTCCGCCTGACGTAACTTCAGGTTCAGGAATTCCCATCCAGGTTCCGATAACGATAAGAATAATTGCTATGGCCTGCTTACTTCGATTGAAGACCACATTACCGACACTGCTATTTTCAAACATTATCAAATAGCTACCAGCGCCAATCAAGAAAATTGACATTACCGGGTTTGCAAACGCTCCCATGAGTGGCATGACGAAATAGATAGCCATGGCGATCAGGACAAATCCAAAGATAACACGGACCCCGATCATCCAGCTTCCGGAACGTGGCATGGATGCCAACTTGTTAGAATACATCGCCAGAAATAAGTACGGAAGTCCCAGCCCCATGGCTAAGGTGAAAAACATGGTAAAACCCAGGAGGACATCCTGTTGAGCAGCTACATAGGTGAGCAACCCAATCACAAAAGGACCGACACAAGGTGCAGCCACAATTCCCAAGGTTAATCCCATAAAGAATGATCCAAAGATACCAGCCTTCGACTGACTGGCAGCTGTCATGAGTCCTGTGGGTAGTCTAAATTCATATACACCAAACATAGAGAGGGAAAGCCCTACGAGGAGGGCAGCTATTCCAATCAAAACAAAAGGATTGGTTAGAAGCGCTCCAAACAGACCACCGCCCAAGGCAGCAGCCACACCGAGAACCGAATAAGTCACGGCAATACCCAAAACGTAGGCTAGCGCCATCCAAAAAGTTTTACCCTTGCTGGCTTCGATGCCTCCAAAAAAACTAATGGTAATCGGAATTAAGGGATACACACATGGCGTTAAATTCAACCCCAGTCCGCCAATAAAAATGATCGCGAAGGTCAGAATCATACCATACTTCTCAACCTTATCAGATATATCATCACTTTCATCATCTGTATTGGTTATCTGTGGTTCCTCAGATTGTATTTGACCAGCAGCCTTTGTGAAAAATTCAGCATGGGTTTGGCTAGCCAATTCCCCTGTAGCAAGGAAGGGTACTACAAGTTCAAAATTTACAGTTTCAGGGATAAGACATTGGGTATCATCACAAGCCTGAAAATAGACTTCACCTTGAATTAAAAGGCTCTCTGTGGCATTGGAATTGATGGCAAGTGTTGTTCTCAGAATAATGCGATCACCATAGACTGCGGCAGGCTCATTAACCCCGGCGACTGCAATCATTTGAGCATCTGGATATTCCCAATCAGCTACCGTAAACGGCTTGCCCTCTGCGGTGATGCTAGGAGTAATCGGAATCGTAAAGTCATCGTTCCCAATAGGAGCATAAACATGCCAGGGATGATGAATATCAACCACGAGCGCTACATCTAGGTTTTCCCCTGGGGCAGCACCATTCTGGCTGCTAAATAATTCAACTGAGAGAATATCATTAGGGGTTTGTTGTCCTACGAGACCGATCGAGACTAATAGGGAGAGTGTGATGATTACCAATTTCAAAATCTGACGCATGATTCTTTTTATTCCTTATCTGTACAAAATTTTCAAAAGCCTTTTCAGAAGAGATTCTTTAGCCGACCCAGCAATGGGTGTCGCTTCTGAAACCAGGCTTGTTCAAGTATATCTTGCTGCGCATTAAAGGTCTGGACACCCAGATCTACAAAAGCTTCTCGCTGTTCATACGCTGACCAATGCACACCTGGCATTTCTGGGAGTAATAGTACATCAGCCTCTCGATTTAACATGTCGCGGTAATGACAAGATCGGATATTTTCACTTTGGCTCATGATGGCCATGGCATTGTCCATCTCAGTCAGAGGAGCAATATCTTGCCCCACATCAATAGCCAATACAAAGTCAGCCCCCATCTCACGGGCCATCCGAATGGGTACCTGCTGTGAAACCCCGCCATCGACCAAAGTCCTTCCACCCACTTCTACGGGAGGCAGAAAGCCAGGGATAGCGATGGAACTCATGACAGCATCCAACAGCGATCCCTCTGTAAAATAAACATCTTCTCCATTACACAGATCTGTTGCGACAATGCCCAATTCTGTACCGGAGTTGGTCCAGATATCATCAGAGATGACCAGTTTCATGGCATCTTCGATTCGCTCACTGCGGACCAAACCTTTTTTTGAATGTGCCAGATTGATTACAATCCTGTCCTGGATGGCTGAGGAGACTTGATGCCAGAATGACTCTCCCCCACGTCCTGAGACATTGATCAGGTGCATGCCTAATTTGCTGAATTCCTCACTCCCGGTCATTCTATCCAATTCAGACCAGGCATGAGCTGCATCACCTGTTCGAACATAGACCGCTGCAACCAGGGCGCCCATGCTGGCGCCAGTGATTATGTCAGGCTTGATGCCCAGCTCTTCAAGACGCTGGAGAACCCCAAGGTGAGCAAACCCTCGAGCTCCTCCCCCACCTAGAGCTAGACCAAAACGGGGTCGAGACATTGTTTATTTCTGATAATCTGCAGATGACACGATACTGGTCTTTACAATCGTCACTGATTCCAGCGGATTGTCACGACCATCACGTTCCAGGGTGGCGATCTGATCGACCACATCCATTCCATCTACGACATTTCCAAATACTGTGTATTTTCCATCCAGCGCCGCTAAGCGAGCTAAACAGAAATAAAATTGACTACCATTTGATTTCATCTCTGGATTATTATCCCGAGCTGCTCCAAGGGTACCCCGTAAGTGCGGCTGACCAATTTCAGCAGCGATTCTCTCACCAATGCTACCCGTTCCATCATCGGTACGCATATCATTATCACGGGTTAATGGATCACCACCCTGAACGACAAAATCAGGAATTACACGATGGAAATAGATTCCTTCCAGGGAACCCTCTTCTGCTAACTTTTTGAAATTAGCCGCATGTAAAGGTGTCTCAGTTTCATATAGATCGATAATCACAGTTCCCAGACTGGTTTCCATCTTAACATATTGGTCTACAGGTACTTTCTCTTCTTTGCTGCAATTTGAGATGACAGCAAAGGTTAGGAGTATCACAAGCATTTTCATGGTAAAAATATTTTTCATTTTGGCTCCACTATTATAGGTGTTGATGGTTGATCCTGTTCGGCCAGGATAATATCTAAATTCTGTTCCTGCCGCTTACGTACGGTTGATAAGGCAAGCTCAGCTGTGTTATTTTTTCCGCTTAGATGGGCCAGCATAACGCCCTTTAATTTCCCCAATTCTGCCAGCATAGCAATAAACTCAGCACTATCCCGATTGGACAGATGCCCAACGCGGCTATCTACCCTGGCTTTTAAATGAGGTGGATAGGGTCCATTCCAAAGCATATCTCGATCATGGTTGGCTTCCATCACCATGAAATCCGCCTGGCGCATCATCAAGAAATTATCTTCGGTCACGGCACCAAGATCTGTCAAATATCCAAGACTGGCACCGTTGCTCTGGATTAAGAACCCAGTTGATGAAGCAGAGTCATGCAAGGTAGGCACGCTGGTTACTTTTAAGGAACCCAATTCCATGACTTCTTTCATTTCAAAGTGTCGCATCCGTTCAGATCCATTAAATTTCCGGTGCCCTGCTCGTTTACTTGCTGGATGAATCAATAGTTGAACTTTATGGCGCCTGGATAGAATGCTTGCTCCCTTTATATGGTCGCCATGTTCATGGGTAATAATACAAGCTTCCAAATCATCTGGTTCCAGACCTACGAGCTGCATCCGCTTCCTGATTTCAGCACCGCTAAAACCCGCATCAATAAGGATTGTTGTATCCTCATTTTTGACGATGCAGGCATTGCCCCCACTGCCACTTCCCAACATAATCATTTCAAGCATTTATTTGAATCTGCCTCTAGATTTAAAGTCAACCGAACTGTCGAAATTCAAATTAGGACAGGCCTCAGCCAATTCAACTAAAAACTAAGGACCAAAATAATCTTCTTTTACTTCTGCAATGGGATTCGGTCCTTCAAAACAGGAGGGAAGGGCGGGAATAATTAAGAAGGAATAAGGAATATTGAATAAGGGTATCGGGTGATGAGTGACGGGTGACGAGTTTGGAGGTTGGGAAGTTGGGAGGTTTGGAGGTTGGGGGGTTGGGAGGTTAGGACGTTGAGCCTGGCCGAAACGACCGGGTTGGAAACAATTGAACGTCTAATTAATGGTAAATGATGAAATGAATTTTAGCTGAAAAACAATTGGCTTCAGAAGGCCAAGAATTTTAAATTTGCGGACATGTCTCAACTGGAATTTTTCAAGCCCCCTGTAAAAACACCTGCTAATTCAGAATCTAAGCTGATTGCGGCTACTTTAAATTTCCAGGTTAAACTAATTGAGTCTTTATCCGCTAAAGATGCCGAGCGAATTATTGCCATCTCCCAGGGATTAATTAAGCCTTTTGGCGCAGGAACCGCTTTTACCAAAAAAACCGTATGGAAATATTTTAATCATCCGCATACTTTACCATTTGTAGGCATTTTGAGAGATGAGCTTATTGGTTTTCTTATCGGGGTTCCTCTTGAAAACTTTCAGGATGAAAGTTGGGCTGCAGTTGATCCCACCCTGGGTGATCACGAAACAATCTATACCTATGCATTCATTTTTGATGAGAAGCATCAGGGAAATGGTTATGCCAAGATGCTTAAACGGGTCTACATCAACTGGCTGAAAAAGAGAGGCTACATCTATGTATCCGGCCATGTTCAGGAAGGTATATCTCAAAACTTTTCGCTCCACACCCGGATCCTCCAAAAGTTCCCCAATTGGCACGATACTGGCAAAGTCTTCGAGTACTATCAACGCCCATTGCGTTGAGTTGAAATGTGACTATCTGATACGTAAATGACACGGAGGTTATGTGTTTAATCGACTGCTAGTATCCCTGATGCCCCTGGCTCCCCGCTTCATTGTTAAGCTGATTTCCAAACAATACATCGCTGGTGAAGATATAGCTTCGGCCATTGCTACCTGCTTGGATTTAAAGTCCCAGGGTTTTCTCACCACCCTTGATATTCTGGGTGAATCTGTAATTAATGACGAGCAGGCGAATGCCAGTCGTGATGAATACCTCCAACTCATTAGCGAAGTAGCTGCAAGCGGTATCGATAAAAACATTTCATTGAAACCAACTGCGCTTGGTCTTGGTATTTCTAAGGATCTGGGACGAAACAACATCTCAAAAATCATTTCCAAGGCAGATCAAGCCGGCATATTCATTCGCATAGATATGGAAGACTCACCCTATACCACCCAAACAATCGATATTCATAACCACCTGAAACAAAACTTTCCTGATCTTGGTACAGTGATCCAAGCCTATATGCGTCGTAGTCTGGATGATGTGACCGCACTGGCTAATAAGGGCGCTAATTTACGGATCTGTAAGGGTATCTATAAAGAATCATCTGAGATAGCTTTTCAGGACCCAGATGAAGTGCGGCATAACTTTCTCAGTCTCATTCGAGAGATGTTAACCCAGGGCGCTTATGTTGGGATTGCCACCCATGACCCTGAGCTGATAGATGAATCTCTGGCTATAATTTCAGAACTTAATATTGCACCTGAGAACTATGAATTTCAGGCCTTACTTGGTGTTCCGATCACAAAACGGCTTCAGGAACTGCTCCATAATGGGCACCGTGTCAGAATATATGTCCCCTTTGGCAGCCAATGGTATGCCTACTCAAGTCGTCGCCTAAAAGAGAATCCAGATGTAGCTGGATATGTCTTGAAGAACCTATTTGTCCGAAATTGATAGTGCTGATTTGAACCAACAAGAATTAACACAGATACTCCTCAACAGTAAAAGTATTGCTGTGGTTGGCGCCTCTCCAAATGTGGCTCGGCCCAGCCATTGGATCAGCCAATATCTTATGGGGAATGGATATCAGGTTATTCCAGTGAATCCTGGTCACACATCACTATTAGGTGTGCCATGTTTTCCGAACCTCATCAGCATTAATCAACCAGTGGATATTGTCAATATATTTAGAAGATCGGATCAAGTCCTCACCATTGTTGAGGATGCCCTGAAGTTATCAAACCTCAAATTGATTTGGATGCAGGATAATGTAATCAATGAAGCTGCTGCAGAATTGGCGAAAGCCGCTGGTGTACCGGTTGTCATGAATGACTGCATCTATCGGTTTCACTGTAGAATAAGTTAATTATTTCATAATTATCCAAAACGCGTCTTTGTGAGGCGCGAAACAACGACTCCCTCTGTACTAATACCAGGCTTCAGTTCCTCACTGGGGGAATTAACAATCCATCGGAATATTAGGGCTTTAACTCGATTTTGTTGCTGATATAGCTTGGGCTAAAGCCCCTCTTTTCTTGAAATTTTCAAGTCCCCCCGCTGAAGCGAGGGGCAAAGGATATCATTTAAGACTACATTTTGCGTTGGAGATCCTTCGTTGGACTCAGGATGACTCTGTTAAGGGTTTATCCGCCTAATCAACTAGAGCGTTGGCCCCAGTTCAGTTTCTTCCGTAATTTTTCATAGAATGTGTTATCAGGCATAACGACCAGTTCTATTCGATATGAACTGGGTCGGATCCGAATCTGCAGGCTGGAATCAATTTCTCGTGTATCTTTTCCATCAATATGCAAGTGAGCATGGTTATCCGGGCCAGACAATCGAATATAAATATTTTTCTCACCAGTAAGCACGACGGGGCGAACAGATAATGTGTGGGCAGAAATAGGTGTGATGAGAATAGCATCCAGACTTGGATCGATGATGGGACCCCCAGCTGACAACGCATAAGCAGTTGATCCTGTGGGTGTCGAAACGATCAAACCATCCGACATATATCTGTTAAGCAATTGATCTCCGACACGTACTTCCAATGACAGGAGATTGAAAATATCCCCTCGCTCGATCACCACATCATTTAAGGCCCACAGGGTCTCTTCGGTCCCATCTGGAAACTCAAGCCGACAGTTTAAGACCATCCGCTCTTCAATGTGATAATGCCCCTTAAGAATACTTGCCAGACCTGCTCGCCAATCTCGCTCGAGACTGGTTAAAAATCCCAGACTCCCCAAATTAATACCCAGGATCGGAATGGGAGAACGCATGACTGCCTGGGCAGCAGATAGCAGGGTTCCATCACCACCTATTGAGATGATGAAGTCAGTATCTGATGGGAGCTTAGCTTGGGAAATCACCTCTACATTGGCATCATTAATCTCCAGAAGAGCTGCAAAGCTATCCAACATGTACAGGTCATGCCCCTCTCCGTTAAGCCAATCTAATATCTCAGAGACATGCTCACGAATCTCATCATCACTTTGAAAACCCCAGATTGCAAATTTCATAATAATTATCCCAATGATCTATTATTGATCTAGAGCTTGTTCTTCCCAGTTTCCGTCAGTTGTTTGAACAAGTTTTTCAATTTTCTGTTTAGCCGTATCCAATCGCTGGCGACACAATTTAATTAATTTAAGAGCGGCCTCATTGTGTTTGATAGCATCATCAAGATTCAGTTCTTCGCCCTCTAACTGGCCAACTAATGATTCCAGTTCCCCCATCAAAACTTCAAATGATTTTTCTTTTCCAGTCATAACTAAATTTAGAACCTTCCTCTCATGGATGTCAGCTATTTCTTTAGCTTAATTGTATTAATTGTGGTCTGGAGTTCCCCATCATGGACCCGTATCTGGATTTTCTCACCCTTGTTCAAGCTCTTGGCCGACTGAATAATTTTGCCATCGGCTTGACACAATACGGCATACCCACGCTCTAAAATAGAAAGTGGGTTTAACGCTTCATTTTTCTGTTCAAGACCTTCCAGTCTACTGAGCATCAAATTGATTTTTTCATTGGTTAGCCGAACGGTCCTATCTTGTAAATGATCCAACTCCTGGTAGGATTGTTCAAGCATGAGAACGGGTCGTTTCAGCGCATAGGACTTTTGAATAGCATCCAAGCGTTGTTCGTATCTTGAAACACGATGTAAGATCCGGGTTTGAAGTGATTGCCCCAAATCATTCAAACGATTCCGCAACTCATATTGGTCAGGGGTGACCAATTCCGCAGCAGCAGAAGGTGTGGGTGCCCTGCGGTCTGCCACATAATCACTAATTGTGGTATCTGTCTCATGTCCTACAGCACTCACAATTGGTATCGATGATTGGGCAATGGCTCTCGCCACGATTTCTTCATTAAAGGCCCACAGGTCTTCCAAAGAACCACCACCACGACCAACAATTAATACATCACAATCACCGGTCTGGTTAAATGAATCAATAGCTCTAGAAATCTCAGCAGCAGCCCCTTCGCCTTGGACCTTGACCGGTATTAGAACCAATTTGGCAAGTGGAAACCGACGACCCAGGATATTTATCATGTCCTGAATAGCTGCACCTGTTGGCGATGTAATTATCCCGATCTGTTTCGGGTATCTTGGCAAGGGCTGTTTCAGCTCTTGATCAAATAGACCCTCGCTATGTAGTTTTTTCTTGAGTGCTTCAAAAGCCAGGTGCAAGTCTCCCTGACCGGCTGCTTGCATCTGGTCTACAATGAGTTGATAGCGTCCCTGTGGGGGATAGACTGAGATACGGCCATGCACAGTAATTTCCATGCCATGGATAATTTCAAATCGTACTGATTGGTTTTGACGCCGAAACATAACAGCGCCCAATTGAGCACCGTGATCTTTTAAACTGAAGTACCAGTGCCCAGAACTATGGCGGGTGAGATTAGATATTTCACCCTTGACCCAGACCGAAGCAAAGTCCTCTTCCAGGATGTGTTGGATGTGACCCGTAATCTGGGAAACTGAGAGTGTTTGGGTGAGCTCTAGTGATGGAGCCATGCTATTTACCACTGATCAATAATGTCATATACAGTTAAAGATATTCTAATTCGTCACAGATGAAACATTGATAACCTCTATTTGAGATAAAAATCAATAGATGTGATCGATACCAAATATTTTTGGGGTTAATCGTAACAAGCTTGTTATACCGATTGGGCTTCAGAGGGCGCGTACCATAGAATATCAAGATAATTAGGCAGTCGAGTCGTTGCGAGTTCCAATGGGATGGTCTGCCACTGTATAATTCTGAAAGAATGGAAACGGGTGGTAATCTCAAATATTTACCCTAAATCTGGAGATCGTCGCGGTCGTTACCCTCCCTCAGGAAGACACTCCGCGAGCGTTATGAAGTACCATTGGTATAATTCCCCGTTTATAAAGGGATACAAGGGTGGGTTTAACCTATAATTTGGAAATGAATTTTGTTTAACTAAGGGAAGAAATGATAGAACAAAAAGAGGGTGATAAATACCTATTTATCACCCTCCATATAATGATTTCAGAAAGTCCTAACGGATCTTTTTCTTCTGTCGATTCGAACGTAAACGCTTTTTACGTTTGTGTGTTGCGATTTTACGCCGTTTCCGTTTTTTTCCACAAGGCATGTAGCTTCTCCTCTTTCAATGCGCGGCGAATATAGGCCGCCAAACATAGTTCACAAAACAATTTATCATTTGAGGGATTGAGCTATTCTCTTGCCATGAGGGAGTCATTGACCCTTTCACGCAACAATCTTGACGGTTTAAAGACTGGGACATAGCGAGCAGGAAGGTTTACAGCTTCTCCTGTTCCTGGGTTCCGAGCCTGTTTTGGAGCGCGTTTTTTCACACCAAAACTACCAAATTTGCGAAACTCTACCCGGCGACCATCCACCATTGACTCAGCCAAAGTAGTCAAAAAAGCATCAATAACTGCCTCTGTTTCTACTTTTGTTAAACCAGTTCCACTTGAGATAATGTTGACCATATCTGCTTTTGTCATGCTTTCCTCCTTCTTTAATAGGGGATGCGATATTGTAGTTTTATGCTTTCTGGTGATTCCCAACCAGGAATAACTGAACTCACATCATCTTTTAATATGCTTAGCCAGGATCGTCTGGGTTCCGTTGGATAGAGTAAAGGGCTATTCACATCTACACCAGCAAATCTACAGAGTGCCTTACGGGTATCTTCAAATGTACCAATGGCATCCACCAAACCAGATTGGGCTGCCTGTCGACCCGTAAAGACCCGACCATTGGCAAGAGACCGCATATTGATTTCATCAATACCTCTCTCTTGGGAAACGACTTCTGTAAACTGATCATAGACATCATTGATAAGATCCTGATAGTAGGCTCTCTCTTCTACAGTCATCTCTCTAAAGGGTGAACCTGCATCTTTAAATTGTTGAGACTTCACAACCCGCATGCCGATCCCAATTTTTTCCATCAGTTCTGAGTAGATGGGAAACTGCATGATCACGCCGATACTACCTGTAAGTGTTCCCGCATTGGCATAGATGCTATCTGCACCCAAAGCTGTATAATAGCCCCCTGAGGCTGCTACACTGGACATACTTACAAAAATTGGTGTGTTGCCCTCTTCGCGTAGCTCCCGCAATGCATGATACATTTCCTGTGAAGGAGCCACACCCCCACCAGGAGAATTGATCGGAATGAGAATCCCAGCGACCCTTGGGTTACTGGCAAATTCTTTTAAAGTTGTAATCCACTTCCGGGATGTGCTAATCTCACCTTCCAAGGGCAGAACAGCAATTCTTTGTTGACGATCGAATAAACTTTCGCTGGTATTTTTACGTGAAACCAAGAAGACCAGGACCGCAAAGATTACAATCATAATCACACCGTAAAGTCGGTTCTTTGTGCGGTAGCTCTTATCCATTTTTCTGCTTGGTATAAATAATTAATTTTTGTCCAGGATAGATATGTTCACCATACCGTAACCCATTCCAATGACGTATTCGTTTGGCACTGGTTTGGTGATTTTCAGCAATTTGACCCAGTGTATCACCCTTTCGCACCCTATATGATTTTTTCACATAATCTGGCGAAGGTGGAGCGGCTTTTGTCGTTTTTTTCTTAGTCGTAGTCCCTGTATAACTTTTTGGTGCAGGGATAACCAGCTTCTGGCCAACCGAAACACGATTACGATTTTTGATGCGATTCGCTTGAACTAATTTTGTGAGAGAGACGCCATAACGGCTGGCGATCACGGACAATGTCTCACCACGTCTCACATAGTGGACCTGATAATCAATCTTATCTGAGGTGGGAATAGAGGCCATTGCAGTAAGTTTGCCCCCACCCTTCCCATAAGGGACCTTTAGTTGATATGGAATTTTGGAGGGTGGTGTCACGCCCTGGCGAAGTTCAGGGTTATATGCTTTAAGTTGTTTGTAATCAACACGCAAGGCAATGGCAATTTTGTCCAGGTCAAGACTTCTATCAATATCAATGACTTCATATTCCCAGTCGGTGAGTTCTTTGATATGAAATCCATAACGCTCGGGATCACCACTAATAATAGCTGCTGCTATAACTGTGGGTACATAATTCCGGGTTTGGCGAGGCAGTGTTATCATGCGCCAAAAATCACGATGGCCTTCGCGACGAATGGTTCTGCGAACACGATTTTCGCCACAATTATAGCTTGCCATGGCAAGATACCAATCATCAAATTCGTCATACAATGCTTTTAGGTATTGGGCACCAGCATGGGTTGATTTCACAATATCACGCCGCTCATCGACCCACCAGTCTCGCTTAAGGCCATACCGTCGACCAGTAGCTGAAATGAATTGCCAGGGACCTACAGCATGGGCATAAGAATAAGCTTTTGTATTGAGACCCGATTCAATCATGGCGAGATAAATCAACTCTTCTGGAATACCATAGGATTCGAGGATCGGTCGAATTGTTGTGGCATACTGAGCGTATCGATCCAGCCATAGTTGGAATTCAGATTTTCTTTGATTTTGAAAAAAGTTAATCATTCGCTTAACACGACTGTTCATAATCAAGGGGAGATGCCCATCACGATCATCAACAACAGCAAACTCAGTATTAACATCAAGAGAATCTAGAAGATCACTCATGCGTGAGAGTTGGTCCTTCAGAGAGGGTTGGCCAAGTAATGCTTGCAATTCAGGACTGATATATCCACCAAAATCAGTTGATGCTAATTCACTCAGACCACTCACCATCTCTTTGATATCTTCAGGGATGGGTTCGTCAATTTCTTCTATTGCAGCTAGAGTAGCCACCAGTCGTTCAACTTCAAACTGGACACCCAAAGTATCTCTGGCCACAATCATCAAACGGGCATCAGCGTAATATCTCTTGGCTTCTTGAATGAAGTATTCTAATAAATAATCATCATCCTGTAAGTCGACTACGGGTTGAATGAGTTGGCCCATACTCATGACACTGGGCATGGGTGCATATTCGGCGGCATAACTAGATTGAATGCTGGTCAGGTTAAGAACCAGGGTCAACCATATCAAGCGTGAGGGTTTTAAAATTTTCATATTGGAGAGAAGATATCATTTGAAATATTTGATAACAAGCTCAGAATCAAGCCCTTATAACTTTTATTTCATCCTGTAAGTTAATTAAACCATGCTAAGACCTGAGGGAGTGGGATAAAGGACAAATAGCACACTTTCCAGAAGCGCATAATTGGGACTGCCATTCTAGAACGGACTGCTGGATGGCAATGGTGTTAACCTGATCGATATTAAGCCTGGTCAACATCTGTTTTTCAACACCATAGTGACGAAAAACAGGCGTATTGACCCACAGATCAAACCCTTCATCTGGTGAGATATGAGGCGCCAGTATATTTACAACCCACTCCTTGACCTGGTTTTGTGAGAATCCAAGCTTGAATAAAGGACTGATATAACTGTCCCAATCTGCCCACTCGTGGGGCAATTCGAATTCCCACTTGCCCGCATCAAAGACTTCATAATGATTCAGAAGTTTGCCCACCAATTTTGAACGGGAAAAAGTTCTGGAGAAGGACTGATTACTGCCTCGCCATATCGCACTGCCTGGCCAGTGTGATAACCCCAGTTGTACTGCAATTGTTTGGAGATATTTATGCCGGCCCTTCCCAGCATAGATAATCTCAATCATACCCAACAGGTGCGGGCTATACTCTGTATTGGCCAATTGAATTAGATGGTTTTTTTTATTTGAATAGCGATTCCAGGATACGGTCAATAGTTCCGAATCGCTAATGGGTCGCTGGGCTAAACACATCTTGGCACGAGCTAGATGTGGAGCAACAGCAAGCGTCGCTATATCTGGTCCATTCTCAGAATTCACCACGACATGCAGGATAACACCTGCGTAGGCTGGATCTCGATGATGATGATGGTGATACCAATCTCTGGCAGACCAATGCATCTCTACATTACCAGCATACTCCAAATCATCTAACATTATGTGGGCATTGAATATATCAGGTCCAGGTCCATCATTGCGTACCCCAGCATCCAGGACAATAAGACGTTCCCCCTCGGTTGCTCTTAAATCCGAGTGATGTCTGGCTTGCCTTATCCACCAACTCACCAAATCAGCTTCCTGATTGGGCCATTTAAATAAGGTCGCCTCTGCGACATGATTGCCACCGGCCTTATCCTGTAATAAATACATCACTTGTCCTTGTTTGGTTAGGAGCGAATTTACATCAATATAGACAGCTGGGAAGGTTTATCTGAATTTTGAGCTGAGTAGATTTCCCTGCGGGTGAGGCAACGAGTCGTCCGCCTCTCTTAACTATATTGATTTTGCTGGGGCGTCGTAATGCTCTACAAAGAGTTTAACAGCATCGTCAACAAAATCTTGTCTGGTTTCGTGGGTATACTGTGCTGGCTCAAGCGGAGGCAAGATAGATAATTTGATTGTTGTAGCTACAATGCGCCGTCCTTGCTTGCTCTTGGCGTGAAAAGCACCATTGATTACGATTGGAACGATGGGAATTCCTGTATTTAACGAGAGAATAAAGGCACCCTTTTTAAATCGCTGGAGCTGTCCATCAAGACTTCGCGTTCCTTCTGCAAAGATAACCAGAGAATGATCTTTTTTTGCTGACATCAATTCGGCAACCTGGTCCATCATGGCCAAAGCTTTTCTATGATTCTTGCGATCCACAAAAAAATTGCCAGCGGCCCACATAGCCCATCCAAAAAAGGGGACATACGCAAGTTGTTTCTTAGACAGCATACCCTGCTTGTTTTTGATTCCCCAGTATACTGCCGGGATATCAAAAGCTGATGTATGGTTTCCAATAAAGATATATTGAGATTTTGGGTCGAGAAGGTCATGGCCCTCCACTTCAAGCTTCACTCTGGAGAATTTAAGGATGCCCCAGCTCCATATTCGGGCAATCTGATGTGAAAGAGATCCTTTTGGATCTACCACTTTTCCAAGGATGACAAGGGGCACCAAGATTCCGGTCCAGGGAACTAAAAAGACAAGCAGAAAAAAATAGTGTAACATATCGTAGACCTATTTTAGATGAAGTCCAGCGGACCCCATATAAGGTGCTAGAATTTCTGGAAGCTTCACACTACCATCGGCCTGCTGATAGGTTTCCAAGAGGGCAACCAAAAGTCTGGGGGTAGCAACTCCAGATCCATTTAACGTATGTAATAGCTGTACTTTGTCTCCGTTTATTGGCTTATAGCGAATGGCACCTCGTCTTGCTTGAAAATCTTCGAAGTTTGAGCAACTCGAGACCTCAAGCCAGCGTCCTTCACCAGGTGCCCACAATTCAAGATCATAGCACTTAGTGGCTGAGAAGGAGAGATCACCAGTAACTAGCTCAATGACTCGGTATTCCAATCCCAGGGCCTCCAGAATTGCTTCGGCATCTCGTCTCAGATTTTCCAACTCAGCATAGGATTGACTGGGATGACTAAATTTAACCAACTCAACTTTATTAAATTGGTGAAGACGCAAGAAGCCACGTGTGTCCTTCCCATAGGAGCCAGCCTCGCGTCTGAAGCAAGATGAGTAAGCACAATATCGGATGGGCAGATCCTCTTCAGGGATAATTTCACCTTGATGAATATTGGTCACAGGCACTTCAGCAGTAGGAATCAGGTACAATTTATCCTGAGGGATTTTATACATGTCATCTTCAAATTTTGGCAATTGACCTGTGGTGGTCATGGTCTTTTTATTGCTCACAACAGGGGGTAAGACTTCTGTATATCCATGCTTATCAATATGAAAATCCAACATGAAATTGATTAATGCTCGCTCAAGTCTGGCACCAGCCCCTATGTATAGAGGAAATCCAGGACCGGCAATCCGGGTGGCTCTTGGAAAATCAAAAAGTTGGAGTGATTCTCCCAACTCGAGATGCGTTTTCAGCTCAAATTCAGGACTAAACCGCTCTCCCCACTCCCTAACAACTGGATTCTCAGAAGCATCGACACCCACAGGAGTTGATGCATGGGGTAAATTAGGTATCTGCAGTAACAACTCATTCAATTTGACTTCGGTATCTTTTTGCTGATCATCAAGATCTTTGATAGTCTGGCCAATTTCGCGGGTTTTCTCAATCAAATCAGAAGCATCTTCCTGCTTCTTTTTCCGCTCCCCCACTTGCTTGGAGACAACATTGCGATCATGTTTTATAACTTCTACCTTCGCGATGACATCACGTCGATCCTGATCTAATTTCAAGATAATATCAAAATCAATCTCAACATTTTTATTCAGAATCCCCTGACGTACACCAGCAATATCTTCTCTAATTCTTTGTATGTCTAACATGGCAACTATCCTAATCTATATTTACTCAAAGTTGTGGTTGGGCTATGTCGCAAGTCGAAAAAGAGGAACACCCTTCTATCCTAATTCCTGTTTTTTTTGCATCTCGCAGAGCTCGCAAGGGGCGCAAAGAGTTTCCTTCTTATAAGTCCCTTTATACCCAAAATTTCACTTATCAAATTTACTATTTTAAAACTATCTGCTACCGGAACCGGTGAACATCACATACACCGTGTACATGATAATTTTAAAATCGAGCCGTAGTGAAATATTTTCCAGATAAAACAGATCATATTTCAATTTCAAGCGGGATGCTTCCAGAGTTGTATCATACCCCTGCTTAACCTGGGCCCATCCAGTAATACCCGGCTTTACCTGATGTCTTCGCGGATATAAAGGGTACAATTCTGTAATTTTCTCAACAAAGAATTCACGCTCTGGACGGGGACCTACCAGGCTCATCTCATTTTTCATCACATTAATAGCCTGGGGTAGTTCATCCAGTCGCAAATGGCGTAAAATGCGACCGACTTTAGTTATCCGAGGATCATTTTCGGTAGCCCAGACCGGACCCGTGCCCGCCTCAGCATCCTGGATCATGGTTCTAAACTTGATCACATTAAAGAGTTTTCCAAATAGGCCAACCCGTTCCTGGGCAAAAAATATGGGCCCTTTTGAATCCAGCTTTATGGCAACAGCAATCATCGCCAGAAAGGGTGAGGCCAAAACCAACACCAGCAATGCAATGGCTACATCAAATAAACGTTTTGCAACCCTTTCCCAGAGCGGCATATAGTCCGGCATAATATCGATCAACGGAATTCCATGGAGCTGTTGGGTTCTGGCGAGGCCAGAAATGGCATCATACATGTCAGGGTTGGTCTTGATCCCTACTTTATGGTTTTGGAGCAAGCGGATAATATCAACGGTTTGGTCATGATGGTCATGATCTAATGCCAGGATGACTTCTTCAATGGCCTGGGCTTGAATCATGGTGGAAATATCCTTGAGTTTCCCCAAAACAGGTATCTTTAAAAGCGCTTCATCAACCCAGTCTTCACCCTCGACTTTAATAAATCCAACAGGCTGATACCCTGATCGCGGATTGGAAACGAAGGCATCCTGAACCATGAGGCCTCGGCGGTTGAGCCCAATAATGAGAGTGGGTGCCAAGCCCTTCCCCTTCTCCAATCGGTTCAGGTGAATAGAGCGAATGATAACCCGACCAATGCTGATGGTGACAATCAGGGAAACGCCATAAAAAACCAGGATACTTTTTCCAAAAGTCACGGGGTTATCTAGATCAACAGTCAACAGATAGGTGAAAAATATCCCCATAAAGATGTATTTAACAATATTGATCAATTCGTCTGAACGAGACGATGTACGCATAATCTTATAGAGACCATTGAGTGTGAATAACCCCACCCAAAACAGAGAAAGAATGAGGGCTGGGGAGCGCATATCAAACCAGGCGAGTTGAATAGTGTTTTGATACATACCCGATTCAAAGCGTAGAATAAAAATAAGCGCAAAGCTTAAATTGATCCCAATCAGGTCCATGAGGATGAGTAATATTCTTTCTAACCAACGGGGCATATTGCTTCCAGGCTTCCTTTACGTGCAAACATTTCCAGTAAATACTATCCTTAAAAAATCGGAATGAATATAAACTCTCTGAATCAGATTCAAAGGTCACGCTAGGGAGAAGGAAGAAGGCAGAAGGCAGAAGCAAAAGAGGCTCCCTACCCTCCTCGAATGTCGAATCCTGAGTAGAGAATAACGAATGTCGAAGTGGCTGTTACTTCATCATTCAGTATTCCTTGTTCGATATTGGATATTCAAATGTGTTCATCCGAGGCTAGAATGTTTTCTTTGCGAGTCCAGTTTCCGATCACAACACTGGTATCTGGAATTACTACGTTTAATTTTCATGATGAAGCAAATTATAGTTCTCCTCTTTATCAGCCAGATCCTGATTGCTCAAAACATCCCCTTTGTGATGGATCACCCCGTATATAATTTTCTTGAGCGACAAGAAAGTCAGGGGCACATAAATGCGGAATACTGGAGTACAAGGCCCTTCACCTATACCCAGATCAATACCATGCTCGATGAAATTGCTGAGCATTCAGACGATTTGAGTGCAACCGACAACCGCATCCTGACCAGATTTCAATTTGAATTCAATCGAGAATTAAAGCAAGACGGCATCACCTTTCCCTGGAGCAAGTCCACCTTACACGGTCTGAGACATCCTGATGCTGAACCTGTTAAGCCATTTTTCATGACCTTTAAACAAGGTGAAACCTCAGGCTGGATAAATTGGTCTGAGACTTTCCGCATCCAAAACAATGGCAAATCCACACGGGGTTACTATACTGATCATGTGGGTGTTTATGGTGTCAAGGGCAGTATTGCTTTTACCACTCAATACACCTATCACCGACTCACCAAAAACGATGAATTTTCAGCATTGCCAGATAGCTACAGAGAAGGCTACATCCTGGATCGCGATTACATCAAATGGATTACCTGGGATTACCCGACCTCTTCCCTCACCTATACGCATCCTGACTTCAGCATAGGTATACATCGACAACCCATCTACTGGGGTTACTCGATGCAAAACTCACCCATTCTATCAGACAATGTCAACCCCCTGCCCCATATCCAATGGAGCACTGAGACACGCCACATCCGCTATAAGTTTATTCATGCGAGACTGAGCCCGAATGAATCGCCTATTGCCGATACCGTTAATGTGCGTCGGAATTTATCGGCTCATCGGGTTGAATTTGATATTACACCCAATTTTGAATTCGCTTTTAATGAAATGCTGGTTTATGCCTATCGGGATTTTGAGTTGGCGTATCTAAATCCAGTAAATTTCCTTTTTGCAGAGGAACATGTCCAGGGTGATTTGGACAATCTTTTAATGGCACTGGATTTTAAGTGGCGGGCTTTTCCCGGGTTGACAACCTACGGGACCTGGTTTTTTGATGAACTTGATTTCTACAAATTATTTTCAGGCTGGTGGGGTAATAAGTTTGTCTTTCAGCTCGGAGCCACCTACTATCCCCAATCCAATTTACCTTCGTTAAATGTTGAATACACAGCTGCCAGGCCCTGGACTTATTCGCACGATAACCCGGTAAACTCGTTCACCTCAGCAGGCAGAATATTGGGCTTACAAGCAGGACCCAACACAACATCTTTGAGCATAAATATAGATTGGCAAATTGGATCAAAATTATTTTTACAGAGTGAGAATACCTTTCTACAACGCGGGGATGACCCTGGATCTGATATACTCAACAGTTATCACGATCGGGAAATTTTTGAGGAAGAGGACTCCAACTTCATCACAGGTAGCACTTCATGCTTCAGTCAGAGTAGCTTAGCAGTGAACTACTACTTGTGCTCTTCAGCATCGATCACTTTAATGTGGATTGATGGGAAAGGTGTTGAAGCAGGCCTTAGGTTGAGCTGGTAAGGTCTTTTTTATACTTGTTCAAAAAGACGTTTCAACACATTTTGCATTATACCTTCTTTGGTCATTCCTGATAAAATGTAATCCTGACCTGCAAGTCCCTCAGCTTCAACGCGTTCTGAATTATCTGCATAGGCTTGAATAGATTTTGAAAGTTCTGTTGCATCACCAGGCTCAATACTTACGCCTGCCCTAGAAGATCTTAACACACCTTCTACTTCACCCCTGATGCCAACCACAACTGGTTTGCCCGCTGCCATATATTCAAACATTTTTGAGGGGATAGCATTTAAAAACAAGGGACTTTTCACAAGAGGGACGAGACAAATATGTGCGCTTAATATGTGATCAACAAGTAAATCGCGTGTCATGGAGGAGATAAAAGTGACATTGTTTAGTTTCAAGGAGTTAGCGTATTTAACTAACTCTTCTTTTTTTGCGCCATCACCAATAATTTTGAATAAAATATCTTTTCCTGAAAGCTTTGCTGCCGCTTCTAGAACCGTCTCAAGCCCTTGAGCCAAGCCAAGGTTTCCACTGAATAGCACTGTAAACTGCTTACTCCTCAGAGTCGACTGTTTTTCCTTAAGAATTCCAATAAATGAATTGCTCACACCGTTGATAAGATCCAGTTTTTCTTTAGCTAGATGAGAACTGTGTTGCTCATCCAAATAGGATTTGAAACCGGGGACCGCAAGAAAAAATGCATCAACAGAACGATACACTATTCTCTCCATTAGTCTTCCCAAGGCTAAAATATAGTTGGATTTAATTTCACCGAGTACTTGGGCTGATTCTGGCCAAATGTCTCTCAGGTCAAGAATATATTTTGCTCTTTTAAAGGGTCTCAAGAATGTTGCAATGAACCCAACAAAGAGTGGTGGGCTGGAAACGATAATCACATCAAACTTTGGCAGTATTAGGGACCTTACAGTAGCACTTAGCATAAAACTCGTGTAAAAGCCAAGACGTTGAACCGTTGTTTTACGAGAGTTTGCCCACACCGGCACGCGTATGATGCGAGGTGATTTTGATTTCCTTTCATCTTCGTAGAACCAATATTTTGGGTATCCCTCAGCAATAATTCCTGAGGGGTAATTGGGTAATTCGGTTAAGATGGTTACATCGTGCCCAAGATCGGTCAATATTTGACTATACTCACTCCATCGTGTGGCAGCAGCGCCAATTTCTGGTGGGTAATATTGGGATATGATAAGCATTTTCATTTAATTACTATTTCCGGGCAATTTCATTATAAACATTGAAAAGATTTGCTTCTTCAGACGACCATGAGAATTTGGTTTTTGCTAGCTCTGATCCTCTGCTACCATATTCATCTCTTAAATTTTCATTCTCAAGAAGATCACTAATTTTTTCCGCTGCCAGTTCAATATTGTCATAGCGCAAATGATACCCTGCGTGTTCATTCTCAAAAAGGGTCTTCCAATAGGGGAAATCAGAAGCGACATACGGTAATCCGAATCTCATATATTCAAACAACTTGGTTGGCAAAGACTCAGTATAATTCCTTATGGGGTGAAGAATGGCTATACCCACCTTTGACCTAGCGATTTCCTCCATAGCTGTTGGATAGGCCAGCCTTCCTGATAAAATGACATTGTTTATCAGGTCATTATCCTGCAAATATTTCGACATTTCATGATGGAGTGATTCTGCGATAGGACCAATAATTTTCATTATGAAGTTTGGAACAGTCAATTTTATTTGGTTGGCAATTCTCAACATCTCAAAAGCACCGCGTTCCTTGAGAACGCCCCCGACATAAACCACATCAATTGTCTTCGGAACTTCTTCAATCCTCTGCCACAATGGGTAGTTATGAATCACCATGGCATTTGTCGAAATAAATTTACAATAGGAATCCTCTGCGAGGATAATCTTATCGAAATTACTCATTGATGTTCTCTCGAGGAATGATAATAAATAGTGAAGCGGTTTTCGAAAAACCCAGGGTATCCAACTGCGCTCCAGTATAAGCTGACGCGTGTTCTCGTGAATATCATAAATTACAGATTTACCCTTAAAATATTTAATAAGCAAGCCGACTAAAATGAGTTCTGGGTCATGGAAGTGGAATATATCTGCCTTTGACTTGAGTGTTCTCCAGCATAAAATTGATATTGTTTTGATCCTTGAAATTTTTGAGGTCCATATCGGTAACCCAAAAATAGTCACTCCACCTTCAACTTTTCGATTAAAATTTGCAGGTGCATGCAGTTCTACTTCGAATTCTTTTGATAAACTGCAAGCTTGTTTATGAAATATTCGGACATCGTTCCAGGGATGAACAGAAGTGAAAATAAATACTCTTTTTTTTGACGGGATGGAACTCATAACTTGTCCGAAATGCTGTTGAGTTGTTTGAGTTGTGGCATCGATAGAAATAAAATTATTATAATCATACTTGCCATGGCAGCTAATTTGATTCCAACAACAGGAATAATTCCCAGTGTGCTTGTCTCAATCACTCCTAATATTAAGAGACTACCACCAAATAATGCCATAATTTTCACAATGTATTTCACTCCAGGAATGGGTAGCCCTGTCATCCTCCTTATCACAATCACACTTCCAAATGCAGATACCAGATATCCCACAAAAAAGCTGTATACACCGGCATTGAGGACCGGAATATTGAAAAATAGTGAGCCGAAAAACACAATTACCAATGAAGCTGCAGCAATAAAGTAAATAATGGAATTGTATCCTTTATCTGAAAGACCGTCAATAGGGCTCCTCAATATTTCAGCCACAAGATAAAATGGTATTGTCAGAAGAATTATAGATGCCATCCAGTCACCCGATTCTGAAACTGACCCCAGCCATAACTTAAGAATTTCACCTCCCATAGAACTGAGAAATAGAGCCATCACACCACTCACGAGAATGATTAACTCCAACAGGTGACCAATCCCCTCACCAACAAGTTCAATACTGTTGTTTTGAACGGATCTTCCTATTCTGGGCAATATGACAACCCCAAGCGGGCCAATAACAAATAGGAAAAGCCGTACAATACTGATGAGAGAATTAAAATACGCCAGGTCAGAATAGGGATTATAAAATGACACCAGTAAGGGAGAACCAGCTAAAAGCATGAATTGTGCAATAAAGCTGATGTAGCGATCAAAACCGAATTTCATTAATTTTTTAAGTTTCCCGATATTGATGGGCGCAATTAGATCTTCAGTATATTGAAATGAGTAGGCCACGCTGGATAGGAGAAGCATTCCAATACCGATTATCATAAATGCAGTCGATAAATCACCAAGAAATGAAAACACAACAATAGGCAACATTGCAGTTCCCAAAAACTGTAAGCCATTAGCTCCGATCATTTTTAGATGACCACGATAGATTCCATAAATCATGGCTTGCATTGTAATTCCGAGCATAAAAAGACCATAAGCGAAGGAATTTGAAGGTGTAAACCCAGGTATCAGGCCCATTCGGACAATAAAGACCACCACTGCTATGAGAGGAATGGTATAAATAGCATATAGGAGAAAGGCGTTTACCTCTAATTTCCTATCTTTTGATCGCCCCAGCATGCTTGGGAGACCAATGTTCATGCCCAGTAGTAATATTCCGATCAGGGAGAGTGTTGTCCTCTTAACCAGAAGAAACTCTCCAAGGACCTCAAGACCATATTTACGAGCAATAAGTCCATTCAGAACAAATACACCAATAAGTACAGCGAGACCATTTGCAGAAGTAATTAGGTAATCTGTTTTAAGTGAGAACTGCCGTTTGATGAGGCTTGTTATTTGTGGTCTCTTGGTCATACGTATATCATCATCGATTTGAAGGCATATCTATTCTGGCAAGAATTATTGAGACGCTTATTTCCCTCTATTTGAATCATTTGAGTCTCAAGCATTTCACAGTTGGACTTTAGGATGAATACTTTTTTTGAACGTCACTAGATATCATTCAGCTCTCATCTTTATTGTTCCAGCCATGGGAAGAGAATTCGATTTTGATTTATTTTCGAGATACTTCTCAGCGAATTCATATACAGTTAAAAAGCCCATTAAAACAACTAACCCTTTTGTAAAAAAGAGTATCGTGAAATTTGAGCTAAAGAACCCAAATGTAAAATTGGGAACCGCTATAGCCATTGAAATGATGTAAATAATATTTTTCCGGTAACGCGCGGCACTCAATATTTTCCAGTGGAATAAATGTGTTATAAATCCGAAGAATACCGTTGCCAGAGTTGTTCCCCACCACCCAAAACTGGCCCAGTATAATCCCAAGTAGTGAGCATTTGCTGATCCGGTGGTATCGGGGACTTTCCACCATAATTTAGCAACATAATTGGAAACATTAAAAAGACCCTCAACGGACATCCATGAAAATATTTGTGTAGCTCGACCTAAAAGAAAATCGTGTTTCTCAGGAAAAAACTGAAAATAATAAAATAATACCTCAGCCGGGGTGACAAGTATTCGATTTATATATGACCATAGAAGCACATCGAACACATCCGGTCTATCTGCAAACAAGAAATAAGAAATAAGAACAGGTCCTGCTAAAATCAACACAAGTAGTGTCAAAAGTAGTTTGAGCTTAATTTTTTCACGCTTTAGAAAAATATAGGCTGCAATCGATAAAACGATGGCTGCAAGCGGAGATTTTTCCAGAGTTAATGAATTCACAAATAACCCGAATATCAGAAATGAGATAAATAGGATTTTGTATTTTCTTTTCTTATAAATGTCTGCCAGAAATAGAGAGCTTATTATACCAAAGGGGATGAAAAGTGACCGTAGCCAATGGAATAGATATTTCTCAATGACTGTCATGTGGAGTGTTTTTAGTGCATCCTCTCGCATTAGCGCAAACTTAGCATTCCCTCCAGGGTTTTTGAGTACTTCTATAAGAGGAATCTCATTAACACGTAAAAGATAAGCACCTAGTATCAAAATACTGATTGAAAATAGAACAAGAGTGATGTTATAAAACACCCTATCCTTTTTTTCTATTATCAGTCCTTCGTTTAAAATTGACCATGTTCGATTGAAGTCAATCTTTCTGTACAATTGCCCGAGGAATAATCCAGCCGGGAATAAATAATAGAACAATATAATCGAATAAAAGTAAGCAGACTCGTTTTGGTGATCCCGAATCATAAGAATATAAATTGATGGAATTGAAATGAAGACCGTATAGGTAGCGATAACGGTTGACGGAATGGAGATTATCCGTATACCAGAGAAGCCATAAACAAGACGATATCTATATGTGATTAATATATAACTGAAGATGCTGAGACAGAGTAATGAAGACTCGAGCAGCAACTCCTCAGGCATCCAAAAAACTGCGGCCAAAAATAGGATTGGAAGCAGGAATATTAATGCAAGATCAATATTCCAATCGTTGTCCTGAATGTCAGAAGTGAGACTGGTTTTCATTGGATGTTTTTTAATTAAAATTTACTTCTGCGTAGCCAACTGATATCTTTTCCGAAAATAGACATAATACATTGAACCAATTGTTGAAAAAACAAATCCAATGAGCAAAACTTTGAATCTCGATGGTTTAAATTTCTTGTGTATGGGAACAGCACTATCTAGGATTTGAACTGTAGGTGTATCCTTTGCTTCTTTTATTTTTGCCTCCTCATACTGTTGTGTCAGAAATATAAACAAGGTGTTTTGAATCTCGACATCCCTACTCAGCCTCATCAATTCGACACCTAGTTCTGGAACTTGAGAAAATATTGGAAATAAATTTGGTTTGCCCATAGGTTCTGTCTCTACACCAACATCCATTGTATTCAGTTGTAGATTCAGTTGTTTGATTTCCTGCTTGACTAATTCCATGTCTGGATGCCCCTCATTCAGGGTCGTATGCATAACTCCTAGTCTAACTTCATTTGCCAGGACCTGCCCTTTGATCGCGGCAGCAGTTTCTATAGCTACTCTTGTCTGTTCAGGCAGTGAAATCATATTGTGCTCTTCCTGAAACATTTTTAGGCGATTTTCTGCCGCTTCCAAATCCTCAATATTTTGATTGTATCTACCCTCAATAAATCTACGCTGAAAAGATGCCTGTTGAGATTTCAAGGCTTTACTGACAATATCAAGTTCTTCAACAAAGGAGTTAGCTATGTCAGCTGACAACTTCTTGGCAGCATCTTCTTCATCATCAGGATGAAGCCAGCTTGTGGACATAGTGGTTGAAATTTTGATTGTGCCTTCATCTTCAACCGCAAAAGCAACATTGTCTCTCAGCACCTTCACTGCTTCTTCAATATTATCACAACCAAATATGTTAACTAAATCGTACTCCTCAACGATACTTTCCATCACGGAGCGACTCTTCAGCACAGCCAGACTACGCATCGATTCATCGCCAGATTGATTCATTAAATTACCAAAAGGTAACTCAGATAAAGTGCTCAAAATTCCACCTGTTGATCCCTGGGATGGCGGCATCAGAACTGCAGAAGCCCGAAAAGTCTTAGGCAGCATAAATGCCAGAATTACAGATAAGACGGATACAATAAATACATTCCTAATGATTTCATATTTCGATGACCATATCAGCTGGCCTAGTCGAAATAAATCGATATCCCCAAAATTATGATTCATAGATTGATTAAGGATTTCATTTTGTTGCAAAAAACCATTTTCTTCAAAATATGTGATATAATCCTCTAGTGCATTTTCAGTTAAACCATTTTCTTTAGCTACAATATCCAATCTTTTTCTATCACCAACTATTTCAGGATTGCTCCTGATAAGATTCAATACTTTTTGGTCATTCAAACTCAAGTTCATCAATTACCACCAGTCGCTATAAAAGTGAGGTAAATAGTCATGACCGAGACCAATATCTGAAGAACGGATGTTTCCCCAATAATTGAGTCCTTAAGCGTACGTGGAATGACGATTACATCTCCACGTCTGATCTCAGTTGCCTGCCCATATTCTTCGGTACCATCCGTATGCCTTACACTACAGCGATCAGGATTTCCCTTAACACTATTTCCACCTGCCATACTTATGTAATCAGCGGCAGTATATCCGGGGAAGAAATCAAATCCGCCAGGTGTTAAGACAAAACCATTCACCATGACTCCCTTTTCCCATAAAATATCTATCGTCTCTCCAGCATTTAGATTAGTTGAGAAGAAGTCCTCAGGCTCAATATTAGTGTAAACATTATCACCATTCACCCTTTTCGTGACTACAACACTTTCTAGGTCAGCATTTTGATTAAATTTGACACGTCGCTGTAGAAAATACCCCAATTGTTCATCTGGCTCGATAATATCATAACCACTACCCATTACAGCTCCCCGCAATACAATACCTTCCTTATCCATGCTCCCAAATGGCACATGAATTATATCCCCTTCCCGAAAAACAGGGTTATCTGCAAGCGCCCCATTCCTAAGGTAGTTTAGGTAATTAACTAGCTGTACTTCCCCATTATTGCGAGTAATGCTGACACTAAACTCCCGTGCAAGCTGATGAAACCCTCCGCTAAGCTCTATGACATCACTTAATCTCTCAAGTGAATTAACAACTACAAATCCTGGTTCATTGACAGCTCCAGCTATTTGGATTTTAAAAGATCGCAAATTAAGTAACATTAAGTTTACTTTTGCTGTAGGATATGCCTCATTATGAATAAATGTATTAATTACCTTGATCGCAGTTGTTACAGTTAAGTCGCCTACATGTACGACACCGACTGAGGGAATTAGGAGGTCACCTGTAGGAGATATGATGAGAGAGATAGTTATATTCTCAGCCGTAATAATATTCAGCCCAAGCTCATCTCCAGGTCCCAAATTATAAGTATCTGGATCTACTGTCCTTTCAAGGGCTAAAACTGGCTGCATAGCTTCAATAGATTGAATTTCATCTTTCTCTTTTTCAGATCCAGGTGCTTGTAAACGCCCAAAATCCTGTGCCTGAACAACTATGACAAATAGGATTAATAAAGATATTCTCACAAAGCTCTGCATTAACTCGCTCCCAATCGTATTACATTTTTTGCTGCAATCCCAGCCGTGGCATTGCGTGTATCCACAACCAGCTTCGAGTTCTCAACAATAGCTTTGATATCATACTCAGAATGGTTTGTGGTGATCACCACACAATCATACTGATCCAGCATATTAAGATCAAGTGCTACCGTTGCTTCAATCTGCGAATCAAACTTGATCTGATCCACGTAGGGATCATGGAACTTGACAGTGGCGCCCTTGGCTTTCAGAATTGAATATACATCCAAAGCCGGGGATTCACGGACATCATCGATATCCGGTTTATAAGCCATCCCTAACAATAAGATCTTTGAACCATTAATACTTTTAGAATCCCGGTTCAGGCCATCAACTACCAACTCAACCACATACTCAGGCATAGCAGAATTGATCTCACTGGCCAATTCAATAAAGCGGGCTTTGTAATCAAGGGTCCGCATCTTCCAGGCGAGGTAATGAGGGTCAATAGGAATACAGTGTCCTCCCAGACCAGGACCTGGTGTGAATTTCATAAAGCCGAAAGGTTTGGTCGCTGCGGCATCAATCACTTCCCAAACATTTACACCGAGCTTGGCACACATGATGGCCATCTCATTGGCTAAACCAATATTAATACTGCGGAAGGTATTCTCAAGCAACTTCGTGAGCTCAGCGGCTTCAGGGGAAGATACAGGAACCAACTCATCCATGATATGAGCGTATACGGCCTGACCTAATGTGAGACAGTTCTCCGTAACACCGCCAATGACCTTGGGAGTATTGGTTGTGTGAAATACGGGATTGCCTGGGTCTACGCGTTCAGGGGAGAAGAGTAGGAATACATCCGTACCAACCTTAAGCCCCGATGCTTCCAGAGCGGGTAGAATTAGTTCACGCGTGGTTCCAGGATAAGTGGTACTTTCCAGAATGACGATCAGGTCTTTGTGGACGTATTTTTCTAACTGTTCATTCACAGATAAGATATAGGTAATATCAGGGTCTTTGGTCTTACTCAGAGGTGTGGGTACAGCGATACAGATTGCATCGATATGTTTAATACTTGAAAAATCAGTGGTTGCAGTAAAGGTGCCGTTATCTACCAGCGCCTTCAGCTCTCCATCTTTTACATCCTGGATATAGTTCTCACCCCGATTGAGTTGTGCAACTCTCGTTTCATTCACATCGATACCAATGGTGCGGATACCGGCATTTCCAAATTCTACGGCTAAAGGAAGACCAACATATCCCAAACCGACAACACCAACGGTGATATCTTTCTTCTCAATTCGTTTTAGTAATTCTTGCATTGCTTAACCCCATTAATCCTATTTTAATAACTTTTGACTCTATTTTTTTATCCTTCGACTCCGCTCAGGATGACGAGGATAGATCTCTAACTTTTAACTTCCAAACTTCCAAACTTCCAAACTTCCAAACTTCCAAACTTCCAAACTTCCAAACTTCCAAACTTCCAAACTTCCAAACTTCCAACTAAATTTTACTTCGACCAACATTTCTGTAATTGAATCCAAATTCTTTTAACTGATCGACACTCAGAATGTTACGGGCATCTACGATATTGGGTGTTTTCATCTGCTGCTTTAGTGCTTCAAGACCTAAACCACGCAACTCATTCCACTCCGTTAGAATAATAACCAGGTCTGCGCCAGTAACTGTTTCTTTTACAGATTCTAAGGTGTTTAAGTCTGGTAGGAAATACTTCTTCATGTTCTCAGAAGCAATGGGATCATAAGCACGAACCACTGCCCCGCCCTCATTTAATCCCTGAATAATTTCTAAAGCTGGCGTATCGCGCACATCATCTGTATTGGCTTTAAAAGCCAACCCTAGGACAGCAACCACTTTACCGTTTAGGTCAGGAAGCAGTTCTTTCGCTTTTCCCAAAATGACATTCCGCTGTGATTTATTGGCTTTGATTGCAGCCTCGACAACTTGGAACTGCACCCCATGTTGATCTCCAGTATGCACCAGAGCTTCAGTATCCTTGGGAAAACAACTGCCCCCATATCCCGGTCCCGGATGCAGGAATTTAGAACTAATCCTACCATCAAGACCCATGGCTCTCGCAATAGTATGAATATCTGCACCGACCTTATCCGCCAAATTAGCCACTTCATTGATAAAGGATATTTTCACGGCAAGAAAGGCGTTCGAAGCATACTTGATCATCTCAGATGAAGGTAAATTTGTAATCACCATAGGCGTTTCGTTGATAAACAGAGGGCGGTATACATCTTTCATGACCTTCTCTGCTCGTTCACTGTTCACACCAAGCACCACTCTATCTGGATTAAGGAAATCCTTTACTGCAGACCCCTCGCGTAAAAATTCGGGGTTAGAAACCACATCGAATTCCGTTTCATCACCACATTCTGCTCTAATAAGTGCTTCCAGATGTGCACCGGTTCCCACAGGGACGGTACTCTTGGTACAAATAATCTTATATGAATCCATGTTCTTGGCGATAGTGGTAGCAACCGCCTCTACAGCACGAAGATCTGCCTCTCCATTATCCCCCATGGGCGTGCCAACGGCAATAAATATCACTTCTGCATCATGAACTGAAGTTTCAACATCGGCACTAAAAGTCAGTCGTTTTGTATGAACACAACGATCAACCAGCTCTTTTAGCCCCGGTTCATAAATGGGAATCTGTCCATCATTCAGCATATCGATCTTGGCTTGATCAATATCCGTACAAACCACATCATTACCAAAATCAGCCAGGCCAGCACCACTTACAAGTCCAACATACCCTGTCCCAATAATACAAATTTTTCTCATCTGTTCCTCAATATATTAGATCCCCAAAAAGCACGCCAATGTATACGGAAGGCCATCTGCCCCAAAGTTAATTCTCTTACAATAAGCCATTTCTGCGACGTAAAATCCATTCAAGCACCAAGAAGGTGACCAGCATCACGAACATCCATTTGGAGCGTATACTATTCAATTGGGAAGTGGTCTCTTTTGAATAGTATTGAACGGGGAGATCAGGTAATTCATCCTCACTCAGCTTGACAATACTGCCACCACTTCGCTTACTCAGTCTGCTTAAGAAACTTTCATCAACACCTAAACTTTGATTTTCACCATCAAAGGCTATCAGTTGAATCGTACTCGTATCACGTCCCCATAGTTCCCCAAAGCGATATGCCTCAGCAATAACAAGTAATTTACCTGCCTGTTTGGTGATCAGGGTGCTTGCGTAAAAACCAGGTTTTTCACGTCTTAGATCAAGGATCTCTTTTACCCCATTTTCATTTTCCTGCCAGGCCCGTATTTCGGCAGTCGGGACCGATTGATGGTCAAGATTCTTTACAGCAATATTGATATTTACATAGGCTCCAGTAGCTTCTGTATCGACAGGAATTTCGATGCTTACGGGTCTAAATGTGGCGATTTCTTCCAAATAGACCATGAGGTAGTTCCATAATGTCAAAAAAGATTTGGATTGAGGGTAAAAAAACCATCTCCAAATATCACTTCCACCAAAAATCGCCAAGGGGGGATTTGCATTTACCGTCAATATCGATGCGTTTTCTGATTCCCGCCCTGCCACAAGTAACACAGCTCCTGGATGTTGAATATGGAATGTCCCATTAGATATAGGTGGGTAATTCAACAGATCTGATGGATATATCCCCTGTGCCATAAGCTCAAGATAAAGGGGATGATTATAGGCTGAATGACTCCAACGGACAGTGCCCTCTCCTCTTGAACCATTTGTGCTCATTTGTTTTGCACCGAGGATACGCAATAATCTGAGGTCAGTCGGTTCCTCCCCATTGTGAAAAAGGACGAGAGGTGATGATGTAGAAACCTGACGCTGGATTTGTTCCAAGAGTGCATCACTTAAGACTCTACTTCCAGGTTGATTTAAAATAATTAAATCAGGCTGCGCTCCAGCATCGTCAATCTGAAAATCTGGATCAACCTCTGCAGTTGTACCAAGGATGATCTGTACATCATAAGTGGTATCGGGAAGGTTTAGGACAAGGAATTTATGGAGATCGTTAACCCGCTCACTGACCAGCAATACCTGCTTTCGAGATGGCTCAATTTCAATATTTATCCATTTTTCCGATCTTAAGGTGCCATTGTCCAGCGAAAGAACCACTTTGAAGTTGCCGTTACTTCCAGCCATTGCTCCAACTGAGAGCACCTGTTCTGAGAATTGTGACTGCAGGCCAAATGATCGTTCCCCAACAATCTGATTTGCTTGATTATAAATAGTAAGCGTACCCGTCTTCCCAGCAAGTTTTACTGATTGAGTCTTCACCTTAATATCGATATTACTTCCATCATAGATATAGCTTAGATCTGATATCTTCAATTCAGTATTCGCGATCGGTTCCAGGGGATATATTGGATAAATAGGGAGTGATTCAATCCATGCTAAGTCAAGGGGTGAACGACCACCATTTAATTGACCATCAGAGATAATGAAGACTGCCTGATATGGATTTTGAGCTCTCTTTGATTCAGCCTTCTGGGGTGACCAATTAAAAACGCTTGAGGTATGCCTAAATCCGATGGACTTAGCTTCTAGCGAACTCCCATCCATATCCCAAAGCTTAATATCAGAGGATCGATCCAGGGATTGGACTATTCCCGACACAGACTCTTTTAAACGGAGACTGTCCCCTTGCCAGGACTTAAGCATACTCGTAGACTGATCCAAGATGACCGCTACTCCCTTTGGAAGCGTTTGAACCCGCTTTAGAGATATCTGGGGATCAAAAACCAACAAGAGGAGCAAACTCATAGCCCCAACTCGTAAGGCAACAAGTAATGTTAGTTGTCTTTTATTCAGTTGTCCTGAAGAACGTTTATTTGTTAAAACAATAAATAGGGTGAGAACCAGTATTAGCGCGAGAAATGTAAGTGAGTTACCGGAAAAATCGGCATTCAGTGTATAACCAAAAGGAAGGGCCATTTATCCGCCGAAACTTAGCTTCAAATTCGGGATGGCGGTGATATTTAGCGAATCAGGATCATTGGCAAGTGCTTTCCAGTAACCCATGTATGCGATCATAGCAGCATTATCAGTACAATATCGTAAATCTGGTTGATATAGCTTGATATCATGGCGTCTGGCTAATTCACCCATTCTTTTTCTTAAGCTCGAATTGGCGGCTACACCTCCCGCCAAAACAATGCGTTCATGCTTTAAATCAATAGCAGCTTGAATGGTTTGCTTAGAGAGAACATCGACAACAGCTTCTTGAAAACTGGAAGCAATATCCGCTAGATGCATTTTTATAAAATCGGATTCTTGTTTTTGGATGTATTGCAGAACATTGGTTTTAAGTCCCGAAAATGAAAAGTCATAACTACCGGGAAAGGTTGTTCTTGAAAATTTATGAAAGTGGGGATCACCTTCCTCACTCATTTTATCAATAAGTGGGCCCCCTGGATAACCGATACCCAATAACCGGGCAACCTTATCAAAAGCTTCCCCTGCCGCATCATCCCGTGTTTGCCCTAATAGCTTGTATGATTGTGGGCCTTCAACGTGAATAATTTGGGTATGTCCCCCTGAGACCAGGAGACAGAGAAACGGGGTGGGTAAATCCCGTTGACCAATAAAATTAGCAAAGATATGGCCTTCAATATGGTTAATGCCATAGAGTGGAAGCTGTAATCCTAGGGCCAGCCCTTTTGCGTAGCTCAACCCAACCAAAAGAGAACCAGCAAGACCGGGTCCGTGGGTTACTGCAATTCCCTCGATCATGGAGAGATTCATTTCAGCTTGTTCAAGAACACCATTCACAACAGGACCCAACAGTTTATTGTGTTCCCGCGAGGCGTACTCAGGGACAACACCACCATAACTTGTGTGGACCAGTTGAGTGGCTGTGATATGATGAATGAGTTCCGGTCCGCGAAATATTGCGGCGGCTGTCTCATCGCATGAGGTTTCTATCCCCAGAATGATTGGTGCATGCATTTATTTTTGTACGATCTCTATTTTTTCTGGGATGAAGCGGCTGACTCGTTGAACGCCCATTGGCAAGACTGCTTCTGGTACATATAACTGTTCATCTTGGTTCCAATTTTTTCCAAAATCAAAACTCACAGTAAAATCTTCAGGTTTAAGATCCAGGAGACGGTCCAATCCACCCTCTGCCTCAAGTCCTATATATTGGGGAATAACAGATACTTCAACCCCTCGGGGTACATTTTCCAGGCGGATGAGAATACCTTGAAATTCAACTGAACCAATACTCTGAATATCTGCACTCACTGTAACAGCTCCCGTATCCAGGCTGAATAATTGCACAGGCTCGAGACTTATGGGCAGATTCAGAGCTACATCGGCATTAACCTTGTCCAAGTACACGGGTGGAACTGTTATACTTGTCATTTCAGCCAGCAGTGAAGCAGGGCCATGAGCCATCACTTTGGAAGGTTCAACAGCAATATCGCCGACAATCATATAGCCAAGTGCAGGATTAATCTCTGCTTGAATTTTCACATTCAATTCTTTGTGAGCCATGGGCTCGACACTCACCCAAACTGATTCTGGCTGAACAATATGGAGCAATTCTAATTTATAGTCTCGGGGAATGATGAATTGATCGGGGTGATCATTGTAATAATCATTCAGGTAATATATTTGAGTATTATTTGTTTTTGATAAATCTAAAATCAAACCTGTCTCTGACAGTGGCATCGTCATATTGGCCCATAATAAAGTGTGGCCTTTCCCACGAAACCTGGCGGTGATTAATTCTGGTATCTCATTGTTAAAGGCTTTTTCATCAGCAAGCCCCTCTATCTTGAGCGGAATATCCAGGTCAAAATAGTACTCCACATCTGTCACCACAAAAAACCACAGAAGAACAGCCAGGAATAATGATCCTAGCTTAATTTGAATATCACGTGTGAATAGATTCTTAAACATCGGTTTAATCTAATTCACTTATGCTCAGGATAAATTCTTTTTAGTTACTGATCTGCATAGTTTTAAGAGGCCATATCACTTTCCAACGAATCACTTCGAGCTAAAAATGGTTAATCATCTAATTAACTATAGCTTATCAATATCCCCAGGCTTCAGCCTGGGGATAAAGAGCTAAAAAAAAGCGATGCACCACAGAATGGTGCATCGCTGGTATAACTGTCACAGAAAGCATCTGCTCCCAATGATGAGGTTTTACAGAAAGATTATTCTTTTTCTGCTTCCTCTGCATCAGCCTCAGGAGCTTCAGAGGATTCAGGGGCTTCTTCAACCGCTTTCACTTCTTCAACCTCTTTTACTTCTTCAACTTTTTTCTTCTTGGGTGCAGCTTTCTTCTTGGCTGGTTTTTTCTCAGTTTTGATTTCAACTGATTCTTCAGCCTCGCGAATCTTATTCAAAATAGATTCTGGGATTTCGAGTTTATCGCTAACGCTTTCCTGTCCGCGCATGAACTCATCAATCTCATTGCGTTGTTTATCTTTAATGGCTGAAGCATGACTAACGACAACTTTTTTCTCAGTCGCGTCAACTTCAATAACCTTTACTTCGACTTCAGCATCAACTTCGAATTGATCCAGGATATTCTTACGTTCGTTCTTACGGAAACTGCCAAGAAGAATAATACCTTCAACGTCAGTATCTGGAAAACTAAGAATAACTCCCTTTTCAAGAAGTTTGATTACAGTTCCTTTTTGGGCTGAATTAATCGCAAAACGACCTTTCAATTCAGGCCATGGATTTTCCTGGGCTTGTTTAATACCCAGTGAGATTTTGCGCTCACTCTGTGAAATATCCAGAATCTTAACACTGATCTTGTCACCACGATTTACAATCTCTTTAGGATGGCGAACCTTGCTGGTCCAGGAAAGATCAGAGATATGAACGAGACCATCAATACCTTCTTCAAGTTCGATAAAAGCACCAAACTGAGCCAGGTTTCTAACGGTACCTTCATGGACAGAGCCCACAAGGTATTTCTCTTCGATCGTTGTCCAGGGATCAGGCTGCAGTTGCTTAACACCCAGTGAGATCTTGTGATTCTCTGCATCTACTGAGAGTACAATTGCATCAATCTCATCACCCACTGAGAAGACATCTGATGGATGTTTAATATGCTGTGTCCATGAGATTTCTGATATATGAACCAGTCCCTCAACACCTGCAGTCAATTCAATAAAGGCACCATAATTAGCCAGGCTAACAACTTTACCTCTAAGGGTAGTACCTTCAGGATATTTCTCTACAACACTTTCCCATGGATGAGGTTTCAATTGCTTGAGACCCAGGGAGACACGTTGTTTTTCTGTATCATAGTCGATTACCTTGACCATGATGTCCTCATCCAAACCGACAACTTCAGAAGGATGGTTTACACGACCCCAAGAAAGATCTGTTATGTGGAGCAGACCATCAATTCCACCAAGATCAACGAATACACCAAAATCTGTAATATTCTTTACGCGACCTTCAAGAATCTGTCCAACTTCGATCTCTTCAAGTAATTTACTGCGTTGTTCTTTGAGACTCTCTTCCAATAACTCTTTACGAGAGACAACTATATTCTTACGAAATTCATTGACCTTAACGATCTTGAATTCGAATGATTTTCCAACATATGCATCAAAATCCCTGATAGGACGTACATCTAGCTGTGAACCAGGCAAGAAAGCATCAACACCAAGAATGTTAACGACCATACCGCCCTTAATCCGGCGAGAGATCATACCTTCAACAGTTTCACCATCTGCATATTTCTCTTTAACATTTTCCCAAACCCGCATAAATACAGCTTTGCGTTTCGAGAGTACAGCTTGTCCAAGTTTGTCTTCGATACGTTCAAGGAAAAGCTCGATATTTGCGCCAACTTCTGGTAGCTCACTTTCTTCAAACTCGTGACGGGGTACCATTCCTTCAGACTTGAAACCAAAATCAACCATGATTTCTTTGTCACCAATAGATATGACACGACCTTTAACCAGTGACTGTTGATCCAAATCAACAACAGCATGATTCAGAAGTTCTTGATAAGCAATTGCTTCCTTACTTGATACTTCTTGATCTTCGGGCAGCTCGCCTGGTTTCAGGACTTTAATACTGGCAAAAAGATCATTCATCAGAGCACGTTTACCACCAGAAACATCCACTGGTTTGGCGGCTGCTTCTTCTTTGGCTGGCTCTTCAACAACTTCAACAGTTTCAGGGGCAACTTCTTCTGCTACCTCTTCAGCAACTTCAACAGTTTCGGGGGCAACTTCTTCTGCTACCTCTTCAGCAACTTCAACAGTTTCGGGGGCAACTTCTTCTGCTACCTCTTCAGCAACTTCAATAGTCTCAGGAGCAACTTCTGCTGCTACCTCTTCAACTTTTTCCTCTGCCACAGCAGGGGCTTCAATTTCTTCTTTTGCTTCTTCAACCACGACTTCTTCAGCAACGGTTTCAGGGGCTTCCTCGGCGGGCGTCGTCTCGACGGCGTCTTGGGATTCAGTAGATACATCTGTCGCTTCAACAGTCGCTTCTTCGACGGCTTCGACTTTTGCATCCATGTCTTGTTTCTTGGTCATTAAGTTTCCTCCATTTGACTTCGCTGTCTCCACCTTGGAGACAATAAATTCTATTTGTTCATCGATACTAATTTTGGTTGTATCGAGAGTAATTGCATCGTCAGCAGCCTTCATAGGCGCTAATTTACGGTTCGCATTGTGCTGATCTCTGGCCTGGATTTCTTTTACAAGCTCTTCGATTGATTTAATGACACCCTGTTCAGCAAAATCCTTTTGACGCCTTTCAGCTCGGACTTTAACATCAGCCACCATGTAAATCTTAATTTCAGCTTGTGGAAAAACCACAGTTCCAATGTCCCGTCCTTCAAGAACTACATCATGAGATTCTGCAACTTCACGCTGAACCCCCAACAAACGCTGACGAACAGCCCCTAAGGCACTTACATCCGCCACAAGGTCAGTGACCTCAGATGAACGAATCTCATTCCCTAAAAGCTTACCATCGAGATGTAATTCCTGGGCATCATTACTGAAATCAACTCGGAGATCGAGTTCATCCAGCATTTCCTGAAGCGCATCAGTTTCAGATAAATCTAGTTTTTCATTGATAATCTTTAAAGTAATGGCGCGATACATTGCTCCAGTATCAATATGCCGAAAGCGGAGCTGTTGAGCTACACCATGGGCAGTCGAGCTTTTTCCAGATGCGGCAGGGCCATCAATCGCAATGATCATATTTCAAATAACCGCTTCATATTCTGTGATATTTTATAGTCGTCATTCAAAGCGGCCCAATGTATACGAAGGTGTATGCCAACACAACCCAGAATAACACTTCTAAATGATTGAATTTTAAGTGATACATAACCTTTGAAAAAGGGGTTGCTCACGTCGCGGTGGGTTTTAACAATAACGTGGGAGCGCAACGAGTATAACCTCATGCCGACAACCGTAGGCATGAAGGGTTTTACAGAGGGGGGCCTGATGATTTCCATGGGATCAGAACAGTCTTCCTGAGTGCAACGAAGGATCTCCTGGTGAGTATAAACCCTTACCCCGATGGAGATTCTTCACTCTGTTCAGAATGACTCAATAAGAAAAATGATGAGTTAACCCTGTTGTTCAGCAGCTACCACTTAATTCACATTTTTCACGTTCATCTGTGCAAATCTAGCCTGCCGGGGCTTAGTCACACGAAGTCTGGTGGCAAAAAAGGCCTATTTAATCCGATAACCCATGTCCTCATACTCTAACACCCAGTTCACAATCAGACCGATATCCATGCGTTGGGTTCCCCCAAGAAAACGGCGATTCCTGAAATAATATGATGAATAATCCTGTTTAGTTTCTTTTTCCATATCCAGCTTTAAGGCAGCCAGTCTCTCTTGCCAATGTTTGATATTTGATGCGCGTAAATCCACCCAGCCTGAGCTGGTCCATTTATCAATATTCTCTGGCGTAACATCAAGAACAGTTCGGCCCTCAAAATTGGGCTCTGACATATCAGGTCCCCGGAGAAAGGTAACACCATCATTCAGAAGAATGGGTGTACCAACGGAAAGGATGGTTGATCGTAATTCCTGATTCTCAAGCAGCTCATGTTCCATCTCGATTGCCAGTTGCTCAGCATCTGCAGAAATAACGGCTTCCAGATTACTCTTCAACCGTTTCAAGATATAGACTTCGTATAATAATTTTGTGAGTCGAGGTGGTCCAAGCAATTCAAAAGCAACACTGTCTGTGCCAGTTTCTTCCTGAAGTGCTTCCATTTTTTCCAGTGCATCCTTGCGGATAACACCGGCTCGATAAGATGGGGCTAACACAGAACTGTCCATGCTTGAGATAATATCATTCCCCGTGTTGCCACCCTTTATTTCCAATAGTGTCAAATCTGCGATTTCCTCAGGCGTTACAAATTCCATCTGTCCCTCACCCGTGAGAACCGAAAATTCGCCGGCAGAGAAATAACCATTTTCACCGGCATCGATATAAACAGATTCTAAGTAATTATCACCCAGTCGTTCCCAGGTTTCAACCGGGTTACGTACTAATTCTGCTCCCAGAGTTGTATTGTCGTCTGGTAACGCATCGTAAAGCGGAATATGACTTCCTCTACGCACAACCTTACCAAAACCAATTTTTTTCCAGGCGATAGCAGCTGTGGGCTTAATCTCTTTAATGATGGGTGCATGTGGGGTGCGACCCAAGAGCCAAAGCAACATCGTGTGGGCACCGGCCAGCGATGACTTGCTCATGAGCATCTTAGAAGGTTTATCCTCTGAATGGGTATAGGGAATATTAAACCCCATTCCTCCTGTCCCGCTGGTTCCAACCTTCAAGTATAATTTTGTCTCGGCTTGGCGCATACTTTCAATCAAAATCTGGACGTGGCGAATAAGTTGAGGGATATAAAGAGTTGAAATCATCCGCTCGACCGTCTCAATCAAAATGTCTGAAGAATCATGTCCCTTGCGAATGTCATCAATCTGAGCTCTTAATTCCGCCACAATTTGATAAACATTCTGATAGGCAAATGCCGTTGCTGTGTTGATACAATCAATCAGTATCTGTGGCTTATGAGCATCCATTACCTGATATAATTTTGAGCTTGAAACAACGTCGGATCCAAGGTCATCATAAATGTCATGAATCATTGATTCGACTTGATCTGGATTAGCAAATATTTCAGCTTTGGACTTACTGGAAAGTTCATCGCGAACAAAAAGATCACCATAGACTCCGGTAATCTTTGTACCATGATTCAGAGGGTGATTTTCAAGAATCTTTTGAATTTCCTCAGCCTCATTCTGACGAAGTGATGTAACCACCATCTCAGAGGGATGTTCTTCTAATAATTGCTTAGCAATGGCCGAGCCAACCAGGCCCCAACCACCAAAAATCATTATTCGCTTACCCCTGATATCCATTTGCCAGCTCCTTCAATTTTGTGATCTCTGCTTCAGTCAACTCGCGGAATTTTCCGATTTGAAGATCATCCACCCGTAAAAATGCAAACTGCTCCCGATGAAGTGTGACAACCCTATGACCAAGAGCCATGAAAATTCGCTTAATCTCACGCTTACGGCCTTCTCTTAGAATCAGTTTTACATCGGTATAACGATCGGTATAACTGTGTTCCAATACCTCCGCAATCGCAGGCGTCCTAGCTTCAATATTTATGCCAAGTGGTAGTTTATCCAGGTCTGCTTCACTTACTTGCCCCAGCACCCGGACAGCATATAATTTGGGAATTTGAAATTTGGGATGTGTCAAACTATAGGCCAAATCACCATCATTGGTCAATAGGATTGCACCAGTTGTGTCATAGTCTAAGCGACCCACGGGATAGATTCGATCATCAGATGGTACCAAATCGATAATGGTCTTTCGCCCGTATGGATCGTTGGTTGTAGTAATGACTGCTGCAGGTTTGTTCAGCAAATAATAATGATGTGCTGTTTCCAGTTGAATGCGCCTCCCTTGAAAGACAACCTGGTCTTTCTGGGGATCAATTCGAGAAGCTGGGTTACTCTCAATCTGACCATTAACAGTGACCAAGCTTCTTTGGATTAAATCATCACATACCCTACGTGACCCCAGTCCTGCTTTTGCTAAAAATCGATTAAAACGGATTACTTCAGTTGCATTTTCAGTCATTATTTTTGTACTCTAAAAAAGCTGGTCTATTGTGGCATAGCAAGCGCTAAACCAATTCTTCAGGTTCTTCACTCAGCAGGTCTTCCACTTCCCGTAGCTTTGGCAAATCCTGAACGGAATTGAGTCCAAAATATTGGAGGAACTCGGCACTGGTTCGGTAGAGTAGCGCCCGACCTGGTCCCTCATCCCGACCACGAATTTCAAGCAACTTTCGGTCGAGCAAGGTTCTCAGCGATGAATCAGAACTCACACCACGAATGGCTTCGATATCGTTACGGGTTACTGGTTGACGGTAACTGACAATAGCCAATGTTTCCAGGGCTGCCTGTGAAAGCCGAAGCTTTCCTGATTTAGTAAATAAGCCTTTTACATGGGGCTCATATTCAGCATTGGTGGCAATCTGGAACCCACCAGCTACCTCTTTTATTGAAAATGCCCTACCAGATTCTTTGTACTCCATCTGAAGCGCATCAATGATCTCAGGTAAAGGGATATCAACAATATCATCACCCATACACAACTTAAATCGAGTTTGAGTTAAAGGTTCTGGGGTGGCAATAAGGAGTGCTTCAACAATTTGTTTTAAGTGATTAAGATCCAAATTTGGTCCCTCTTGATATGAGCAGATCGTCAAATAATTTGGTTTGTTTTATTTTGATCTGATGGCTACGTAACATTTCTAGAATAGCTAGAAAGGTGACCACAATGATTAAACGTGATTCAAATTTTTCCAATAAACTTGAAAAACTTAGACTGGTCTTTGCCTGGAGTAAGCCATTCAGGAAACCAGCTTGTTCAGACAGAGTCACCTCGTCAACAGCAACCGCATGGGTCGATGGCTCTTCATAGTTCTTTAACAGATACTGAAAAGTTAACATAATATCGTACAGTTTCACATCTTCGAGGAGTGCGGTTTGGTCCTCTTGTTTTGGATTCCAACTGGGAGGGATGTGGTAGTAATGTGGACGTTCCTTCCGTTCCATATTCTCAAATGCGCCAGCTGCTTCTTTATAACGCTTATATTCAAGCAACATGTTCATGAGTTCCGTGCGAGGATCTTCAATTTCATCATCACCATCGGCCTCTATTGGCAGCAACATTCTGGCTTTAATTTTCATAAGCGTGGCTGCCATTAAGACAAAGTCTCCGGCCGAGTGTAACTTTAGTTCTTTTGCAAGATCAACGAAATTGAGGAAATCTTTGGTGATTTGAGCAATGGGAATATCATAAATATTTAATTCATCGCGCTTGATCAAAAAAAGCAGAAGGTCCAGGGGACCCTCAAACATTTCAAGGTCGATTCGATGGGGTTTAATTACCATTAGCCCCGACCAGCTGGAACAAAGCCTATTTTGCGATAGACCTTGCTCAGTGTTTTGGTAGCCATATACCTGGCTCGACTGGCACCCTCATCCAGGATACTCGTCAAATAACCTTTTTCACTCATAATCTGATCATAACGCTGCTGAAAGGGTTCTAAAAACGCAACGAGGGAATCAGCCAAATCGCCTTTAAAGTCACTATATTGTTTACCAGTATATTGTTCAATAACAACTTCTGGTTTGGTGTCCGTCAGCACTGAATAGATCGTTAATAGATTCCCAATCCCAGGTTTATTCAAAGACTCAGGAGTTATTTCACGAGCCGAGTCTGTGACGGCCCGTTTGATCTTACGACGCAATACATCCGGCGGATCAAGCAGGGAGATGTAATTATTCTCATTCGCATCCGATTTCGACATCTTTTTCTCAGGCTCCTGGAGACTCATAATTCGGGCCCCCGCCTTGGGGATAAAGGGTTCAGGAACCTTAAAAGTAGGGCTGTAAGTGTTATTGAACCGGCTTGCAATATCTCGGGTGAGTTCAAGATGTTGTTTTTGATCAGCACCAACAGGGACCAAATCAGCCTGATACAAAAGAATATCTGCGGCCATCAGTGCTGGATATGTATAAAGACCAGCATTTATATTATCATTGTGCCGCTGTGATTTATCCTTGAATTGAGTCATTCGATTGAGCTCACCCATATAGGTATAGCAATTCAAGACCCAGGCAAGCTCAGCATGTTGGGGAACATGTGATTGAATAAAGATCAGATTCTCATCTGGATTAATACCTGCCGCTAAATACTGAGCAGCAAATGAGAGACAACGATTTCTCAGATCAGCTGGCTTTTGGCGAACCGTAATGGCATGCATATCGACAACGATAAAGAGACCGAGATAATCTTGCTGCAGGTTGACCCAGTTACGCATAGCGCCTACGTAATTTCCCAGCGCCAGATGGCCCGAGGGTTGAATTCCGGAGAGTAAAATTGGTTTTTTGTTTGCTTCGCTCATAATTCTCTAACTTTTATAGAACACGCATGGTCTTGGTCAAGATTGCTGCATATTTTTCAATGTATAAATTTTCATTCTCTGGATTGAGACTATTCAGTTTAACAAAACCAGAGGCATGCACAAAATCACCATTCCCCAATGAGATTGCAACATGAGTAATTTTATTAGGTCTCTCTGAAAAGAAGATCAAATCTCCCACCATCCAGTTACTAAAATCACCTTCTACTTCGTGCCCTATTTCCGCTTGCTGATATGCATCTCGTGGAAGGTCAAAACCATTCAGTCCAAATACAGTTTGGGAAAACCCAGAACAATCAAATCCTTTTGGAGAACGACCTCCCCAAAAATATTGAATGCCTAAAAAACTCAGGGCTGTTTGTACCAACTGCTCAACATCTGTGGTTTTTACGGGGAAGCGTGCAATATCCTCTGCCCACCCATGAACGCCATCGGGGAGCAACAACTTTACCCAACCATTTTGACGTTCTAATATTGGAAGTCCAGATAACAGTGTCATATCACGCACTGTTGTTGATTGATTATCAGGACTTTGATATATCCAGGATACTTGTTTCGCAGGGGAAAAAAGATCAGAATTATTCCATATCTCAGTTTTCTTTACGACAAATGCTGTAGATACCCAGCCGATATAGCCATCAGTCTGACGGACCTTCACCCACTCATCTTCTTCTGCTATTACTTCTAATGCTTCACCCAAATGGGTCTGAGAAATTGTTTCCGATTTGAATGCCGCTTCTCGATAAACAAAAGCGATACTTACATTAGTTATCATCTGCAAGGCCAAATTGCCCCTCCTTTACATGCCAGTATAGCTCTTTGAGCTTAGATTGGCGAGGCGGAATTTAATCGCTGATCACGGTGAAACAAGGGTTGCAAACTATGTCATTGGCCCCACGCGTCGATGGGTTAACATGAACGTCACTTCTATAGTCGTGTGATATAACAAATGCACTTCCATTCTGGGCATAGATTGCTCCTCAGCCACGGATGAAACACTGTTCTTCACAGATAAAAGAAAGCGTCTCTGTGGGATAGTTCTATATGATTCTATTTCGGTTCCAGTAAATCATATCCGTAAAAATATGCGTGTATCAGTGGCGAAAATAGCATGAATAACCATGGACATTATGGAACTAAAATCGGTAAAATAGCATTTCTTTTCAGTTTTTCACATCTCACTCTCTCCTTTTGCCGAGTAGAAATTATTCAAAGAATCGGTGTTGCAGACTGAAATTTTGTTTGCCCTACATCTGCCTTTACAGTAAATAGTCGCCATGCTGAACGAGCTAAATCAACAAATGCATCCACCTAATTCACCAATTACTATATTTTAATACTAATCTGTATATGGACCCACTGGCACTCTCCACTGCAAAACATCGACTGATTGAACAACTTCAAAATGCTTGTGCAGCATTATCAGATTCGGATAACGCTAAAATCATCCGATGTGAGGTAGAAGTGAAGGATGTGGCTGCCATGCAATGGTTGGCCTGTCAATCCGCACCCATTAAAACCTATTGGGCCAACCGAAATCAAGAATTCAAGATGGCTGGTGTGGGAATCGCCCACGAAGTTTCAGGGAACGAGAATCCTAACCTAGAAGCCCTCTTCTCTGAGTTACGCTCATTGTTGGATCCCCGCTATCCAGATTTGCACTACTATGGTGGCATCCAATTCAATCGTGATAGTCAACCGGCCAAAGAGTGGGAGCATTTCGGTGCCTACCGATTTATTATTCCACAATTCGAAATCTTTCGATCTGATCGAGGCATTTTTCTCGCGTGTAATTACCATTATGACTCAACTGCAGACAACCAGCTGGATAGTCTCCTTTCTGACTTGGATCAACTTCAATTTGAGTTAACTCTGAGTGATGGAGAAGAGCGAGCGATTCTCCATAGACAGGATAGCCCAAATCGAGAAGATTGGGAAACCTCCATTAATTCTGCACTCAATGACATGAATAATGGCCTGTACGAAAAAGTCGTTTTAGCACGTCGGGCAACCCTGACATTTAATGACCCTGTGGATCCTGTTGCCTACCTACTCCGCCTAAGGAGAATGTCTGAAGAGACTTTTAATTTTTATTTCCAGACCGATAAAGATCATGCCTTTCTGGGAGCTACACCTGAACGATTATTCAAACGTATCGGCCGAACGATCCAAACTGAAGCCATTGCCGGCACCCGTCCACGTGGAAAAACCACCAGGGATGATGAGCGTTACGCCCGAGCTTTGTTGAGCTCAGACAAAGAATTACGTGAGCATAGCATCGTTGTGGACATGATTGACCATGTCATGAGGAAATATTGTGATTCTGTGGAGGTCGATGAGGATGTCCAGATTACCAAACTTTCCCATGTTCAACACCTGTGTAAACATTTTGTGGGACAATTAGATTCCAAGACCAGTGATGCTGACTTGATCGAAAACCTCCATCCTACTCCAGCCATGGGTGGTTATCCAACTCATCTGGCACTCGATGCAATAAAATCCCTGGAACCTTTTAATCGAGGCTGGTATGCCGCGCCCATCGGATTTATCGGACATGATCATGCTGAATTTGTGGTTGGCATCCGATCAGCTCTGGTTGAAAGAGAGCGCGTTTCCCTCTATTCGGGAGCTGGCATTGTGTTAGGCTCTGATCCAGCTGAGGAATGGCAGGAAGTTGAGGACAAGATTAGTAAATTCCTCAAAGCGCTAGATCTTTAGATTCAGTGGACATTGAGCTTGCCGAAATGCTCTCGAAGATTAAAGACCCCTTATTTTAGCACGTTATTAAACTATCAAACTGGCAGACAGTAATGCTTAAGTTGGATTTCATTGAAACCGCGTGTATAGGCCCTTCGACAATCAGGGAGACATGATTATTACCCGCCGCTTTAATAGCTTGGCCTAAAATCAGCACACTGAAGAACAATATTTTCTACCGCGATCCACATTGCTCAGAAGTCCCATTCACATTAGATTGTGACAATGTTATCTTCAAATTCATACATCTGTAACAGGTTTCGCCATGACGAATAATCTCGTTGTGAGCGAATGGATCATTGCAAGATTGATCCAACTTGGAGCGACCCAATTTGTGATCTCACCCGGTTCTCGATCTACGCCCCTCACTGTTGCTGCCGCTCGCAATAGCCAAGCAGAGACCACCGTACATTTTGATGAACGTGGGGCAGCCTATTTTGCACTGGGACATGGGAAAGCTACGGGACACCCAGCCGTTCTTATCTGTACCTCTGGAACAGCTGTTGCCAATTACTTTCCTGCTGTTGTAGAAGCCTCAATGGACAATGTGCCCATGATTATTCTCAGCGCCGACCGTCCCCCAGAATTAATTGGAGTAGGAGCAAACCAGGCGATTTTTCAAGAGAATATGTATGGAGATTATCCCAGATACTTCATGAATATGGGCCCTCCTGAAGCTGATACAAGCCTGGATGCAATTTTAGCTGAAGTGGATCAACTTTACTCTGAAGCCCTCGGTTCTCGGCCGGGACCGGTCCATTTGAATTGTCAATTTAGAGAACCTTTACTACCAACTTCTGATATTGTTATGAACGATAGTGCTTCCATGGGTTTGGAAAACGCTTCCACTAATCCTAAGCTTACCCAGCCGACAAAACCAGCCAATATTGCTAAGAAACCTTTATCACTGGTTCTAGCCAAACTGGAGAATTACGGAAAAGGGCTCATCATTATTGGACGATCGACTCATGAAAATGAAGATTTGGCCATTCTCTCTCTAGCAAAAACCTTGAATTGGCCCATTTTTCCAGACGTTCAATCCAGCTTAAGATTCAAGCCCAATTCCAATGTAATTAATTATTTCGATTTGATGCTTTTACAGGAACCGCTCAAGTCTCAGAAACCTGAAATAGTACTCCATTTTGGTGGCCCATACACTTCCAAGAGGCTCCTCACCTACCTAAATGATCCCGACATTTTTTATATCTCCGTAAAACCTACACCCGAGAAAATCGACCCGAATCATCAGGTAAAGATGAGTGTCCAAACAGATATTATTGGTTTTTGTCAGTCCATCACAGATTTGAAGCTCAATAAACCAGAACACTGGTTACAGACATGGCGCACTGCAAATGATGCAATATTGGGGAGCATTCACTCTCAGTTAAACTCGTTGGATCAGATCAGCGAACCTGTCATCAGTTATGAAATATCCAAACTGACCCCCAACTCCCACACGCTCATGCTTGCCAACAGTATGGCAGTAAGGGAAATGGAGATGTTTGCGGCAGTCGGTCATTTCGCAGGAAAAATCACTGCCAATCGTGGATCCAGTGGAATTGATGGTCTTTTTGCAAGCGCTGCAGGTTTCCAGGTAGGTTCTTCTCGCCCCTTAACATTATTGATAGGTGACCTCGCTTCCCTTCATGATCTAAACTCACTCTCATTAATCAAGAATTCGCCACTGCCAATAATCATCGTCCTGATCAATAATAAGGGTGGTGGTATTTTCAATTTCCTACCCGTTAGCCAGGAAACCGATGTATTTGAAAGCTACTTCGGGACTCCCCATGATTATTCATTTGAGAAGGCGGCAGAGATGTTTGGTATTGGATACGAAAACCCTCGATCACTTAATAACTTCAGACAAGCCTACTCTCAGGCCACCGAGGGGACAGATTCAATAATGATAGAGGTGAATACCGATCGTTACGAGAATCATAGAACACACCAAGAACTATTTGATATCATTCGTGAATCCTGACCTCACACAATTCTCCTGGAAATTATCTTTTAAAGGGGACCGCAAAGGCCTCCCCCTGCTCTGGCTCCATGGGTTTATGGGCTCTGCACAGGATTGGACCAGTTTGTTAGATGAACATTTCTCTGAATACAATAATATCGTTGCAGACTTGCCAGGACATGGTCAATCCACTCTTTTAGAAAATACAGACCTTTCAGAAATTATTGCAGATCTTCAGCTTCAATTGACTGAAAATGGCATCAATTCATTTATTCCCATCGGTTACTCAATGGGTGGGCGGATAGGGCTTTATCTCCTGTCCCATCTAAAAAACAATATCCCGGCGTTCATCGGAATTTCTACTGCGCCAGGATTAAAAACTGGAATTGAACGAGATCAACGCAGATGTTCTGACACTGAACTCATGGATCGACTTGATGACATCGGATACCAGGAGTTCTTGAGAACATGGTACGAACTGCCCCTTTTTCAGTCGATAAACAAAAATAGTCAACTCATTTCAAACCTTGTGAAATCCCGATCTCAAAATATCCCGGAGCAACTAAGAAGGTCACTTGAGCTACTTGGGAATGGCGCTTTTCCCTCACTTTGGGATTCCATGTCAGATATCCATTTACCCGTTCTATTGATGGGTGGTTCTCTGGATTTAAAATACCGAAGCATTAATAAGGAAATGGTACAGGTCCTGCCACAGGGACAACAGGTTATTATTGATGATGGAGATCATGCCTTCCATCTAGAAAAACCATTGGAAACTGCCCAATTAATAAGGCATTTTCTGCGCGAATCAATTAAAGGAGTAAGAAGTGTCAGCAATTAATTGGAAATCTGTTGGTGACTATACCGACATTCGATATCATAAATTTGATGGAATTGCCAAAGTAACCATCAATCGACCTGAAAAACGGAACGCATTCCGACCCTTAACTGTGATGGAAATGATCAAGGCATTTGAAGATGCTCGGGAAGATCCAGAAATTGGAGTCATTATTTTAACCGGTGAAGGGGAAAAAGCCTTTTGCTCAGGTGGTGATCAATCCATTCGAGGCGATGCTGGCTATAAGGATGGCGAAGGTGTTCATCGCTTGAATGTTCTTGATTTTCAACGACAGATTAGAACCATGCCAAAGCCTGTCATTGCCATGGTTGCTGGATATTCGATCGGTGGCGGCCATGTACTGCATTTGGTCTGTGACCTGACGATTGCTGGAGAAAACGCCATTTTTGGACAAACTGGTCCTAAAGTTGGTTCCTTCGATGGTGGTTATGGGAGCAGCTATATGGCCAGGATTGTCGGTCAGAAAAAAGCACGCGAAATATGGTACCTCTGTAAGCAGTATACTGCAGCTGAGGCACTTGACATGGGATTGGTTAATACGGTTGTTCCCAACGCTGAGTTGGAGAACGAAACCGTTAAGTGGGCGCAAAAGATTCTTGAGCACTCCCCTTTATCTATTCGACTCTTAAAGTCTGCCTTTAATGCAGATGTAGATGGCCAAACGGGTCTACAGGAATTAGCAGGGAATGCAACACTGCTTTATTATATGTCAGAAGAAGCTCAAGAAGGCCGCAATGCTTACAACGAAAAACGCAAACCTGACTTCAAAAAATACCCCTGGCGCCCTTGATTTTTCCAGACCGATATCCAACTCTCACAGAGAACACAGAGCTGGATTCTTCCGGTAATTCTAGCCAGTTAAGTTTTCACACTGAGTCCATCGCAGTGCTCTCGAAGAGCTCTCGGAGTGTGACTCCTAATATGGATGTGAGAAGTCATTGTCTTCGATAAATTTTAAAGTCTGGATTCAGGCAGCCAGACCCTGGACCCTTGGTGTGGCCATATCCCCCATTCTCATGGGGACGACTATTGCCCACACTCAGGGTGGTATTCACTGGACTGCTGCTATTTCTGCTCTCTTGGGTGGTATGCTAATCCAAATTGGGACCAACCTGGCAAATGACTATTTTGACTTCAAAAAAGGTGCTGACACCTCTGATCGCACGGGTCCTCAGCGGGTAACTCAAGCTGGCCTCATTGCACCTGAAACAGTTCGGAACGGTTTTATTGCATGTTTTGGACTCGCATTTATCATTGGAATCTATTTGGTCTATCTAGGCGGATGGCCCATCGTAATCATCGGATTGATAGCGCTTTTGCTGGGCGTGATCTATACGGGTGGCCCCTTTCCCCTAGCCTATCATGGTCTGGCAGAACTGCCTGCATTTTTATTCTTTGGCCCCATCGCCAGTGCCACGACGACCTATGTCCAGACGGGTAGTTGGAGTCCAGAATCTGTGGTAGCGGGAACATCAGCTGGGTTCTTTTCAATGGCTTTACTTGTGATTAATAATCTGAGAGATTATCAGGAAGATCGAAAGGTGGGAAAGCACACTTTAATTGCGCTCTTCGGTCGCCGTTTTGGTGTTTATGAATATGGTTTATCGATTTTAGTAGCTACCCTAACGCCACTGGTCTTCATTATAATCTCAGCACAACATGCTCTCGTTGGCTTAACCGCCATGACAAGTTTTATGGCCCTCCACGCCATTCGAGTAACTGTCAACCATAAAGAACCAAAAGAGTTGCTGGCAGTTTTGAAGATGACAGCTAAATTGCAGGCGATATTCACATTCATATTTATCATTACATGGCTGTTTTAAGGAAAGCATTGTTGATATGGGTTTAAGTGCTCCAAATTTTGTAGGGATTAGATTATCACCTCAGTTTCAGAATATAACTCTGGAGCTTAAGTCTGCTCGTATCTATCGATTCAGCCTGCCCCTTAAACAGAAAATGCTCTTGAAATATACCCATATTCATCAGCGCGATGGTCTCATCCTCATACTTACGGATACATCGGGTAATGTGGGTCTGGGCGAAATCAGCCCGCTCCCTGGATATAGTCGCGAAACGATGGAAACTGCGATCTATAAGACCACTATGCTGGTTGATAGATTGATTAATTTCGGCGAATTCTCCTCCCACCAGAATTCCCGCGGGAGCATGAACTGGAAAGATCGAACCGCACCTTCTGTGGTCCATTTTGGTGTGGAAACTGCCCTTTTATCTCTCTTGGCGAATGCTCGCAATATTTCGTTGGGAGCCATGCTATACGGTCATTCAAGTAACAAGATACCGATCAATGGCTTAATCAAAAGCTCACTCTCTGAATGGGTCCCAGAGGCTGAATATTTGGTGAGTGAGGGATACAAAACACTTAAAATCAAGGTCGGGCGAATTAATCCAATTTTAGAGGCCCGTGGCATTAAAGAAATTCGCCATTTTATAGGTCCTGATATCAAATTGCGGCTGGATGCTAACCGCTCCTGGGATTTAGACACGGCAATGAATTTCGGTAAATTTGTGAGTTCTTCTGATATCGAATATATCGAGGAACCAATGGAAAATCCTGCCGACTTACCTCGTTTTTATGATGGATGCGGTGTTCATTTTGCATTTGATGAAACCCTCCATCGGATTGTGGACCCTACTATTTCTTTTGATGCCTATACGGGTTTAAAAGCATTTGTTATGAAACCAACCCTGATTGGCTGTACTGCAAGATTTATTACACTGGTCAACCAGGCAAAAAGTCAAAATATACAACCCATTCTATCATCTAGCTTTGAGAGTGATGTTGGTTTGGCGGCTCTGGCCCAACTTGCCGGATCAATTACGGGGGAAGAGGTGGCCGTTGGTCTAGATACACGTTCAGCTCTGGCAGGTGGTACAACCATCATTCCTTCAGCTATTCAGAATGGCTGGATGCCTGTGAGAACGCTTACAACAGCAGATTTGGATCTCAATCAATGCGAGCTACTTTACCAGAGTTGATCCTACTCCTGCCATCTTTTCTAAACGCATAGGGCAAAGCTATTGATCAGAATTGATCCTAAAACTGTCCATCCCCTGCATCACGCAGCGATTCATTTTACTGATAATATTGCCCTCATCAGCGAGAACCTAACTTTAAGCTATTCCGAAATATTCCAGCAAGCATTATCAATATCTGACTATTTTGAACAACGCGGTTTAAAAACCGGGGAGATCATTGTCCTGGATGATTTAACTCCCAAAAATCTGATCCTCTTCTTTTGGGCCTGTACCCTGGGAGGATATATAGCCTTCCCTATCAATACCCGTTTTCCAGACGATGCATTGGCTGAAATAATAAGAGGTATCAATCCCGCACTGGTAATCACATCTAGGTCTTTATTTTTCAAAATGGCGATCACCCCAAACGAGTTACTAAATATCTCAGCTAATCTGGATTCCCGGGAGATGCAGTCATTTAACCCAGACTCAAGCGCTTCGTTGCTTATGACCTCTGGATCAGCTGGGTCAGCTAAACTCGTTCAACACAGCTTGATGAATCATATCGCCAGTGCCCTCGGCTCCAATCAGAATATCAAGCTTAACCCTGGTGATCGATGGCTGCTTACTCTGCCACTCTACCATGTTGGTGGATTGGCGATCCTATTCCGTTCTGTGTTGGCAGGATCAGCTGTTGTCATTGCAAATGATTCTCAGAGTTTGCTTCAAAATATTTCAGCCTATCAGATTTCCCATCTTTCCCTTGTGGCCACCCAATTGCAGAGGATAGTGGGAGAAACAGACTCGCCTCAAATACTGACGAGTTTAAGAGTCCTTTTACTGGGAGGTAGTGCCATGCCTCAAGCTCTCTTGCAAACTGCTCTGAATATGAATTTGCCTATCCATGTGAGTTATGGATCTACTGAAATGGCTTCCCAAATTACCACGACCACTGTGACCCATCGCTCTGATTCTCTCACTCATTCAGGCGAAGTACTCCCCGGTCGTGATCTGATTATCTCTCATGAAGGAGAAATTTTAGTGAAGGGTTCTACGCTTGCTCAGGGATACCGAGTTGGCTCAGCGCTCACCAGCATAACTGACTTAGAGGGTTGGTTCCATACTGGCGATGTCGGGTATATTAATGTTCAAGGGGCGCTGACAGTGACCGGTCGCTTGGACAACCAGTTTATATCAGGTGGGGAAAATATACAGCCTGAGCATATTGAACGTGCCTTAGAAAAGTTACCAGGAATAATTCAAGCAATCGTCATACCTCAACATGATAAGGAATTTGGGTTCCGCCCCGTAGCCTTTCTACAACTTGATACCATTCCACCAGATGCAGCTCAAATTCAGATTGATTTGAAGCATACACTTCCTGGTTATATGATTCCAAAAATTTACTTCCAACTTCCACAGGAGAATCATTCAGATAAGTTGAAAATATCCCGACAAGATTTATCAAATGATCTTGTTCATAGAAACAAACATTTGCACTCACTCACTTAAGCTCTTATTTAGTCGTATGAAAAATACTGACACACTTTCAAAAAATTCTCGACTAGACTCCTTCATAGCTAACCCACGCAAAGCCATCTGGACCCTTGGTCTACCTGTCATGATGGGAATGGCCGTTCAGACCTTATATAGTATTGTAGATATGTTGTTCGTGGCACGCATTTCAGTGAATGCAATTGCTGCATTAGGATTTAACCTACCACTTTTCTGGCTGGCCATGGGTATTAGTTTTGGTTTGGGGACCGGTGTTACAGCTGTTATCGCCCGTTTTATTGGAGCCAAAGATCATGATACTGCAAGCAATGTCGCTGAGCACGGTTTACTCTTGGGACTGGTTATCGGAGGCATATTCAGTACCATCGGGTTAATATTTGGTGAAGAGATTTTACTCTTGTTGGGAACCCCACAGGAATTGATGGCTGATACCCTAGCATACTTTCATGTCATTGCTGGTGGATTTATTTTCATGATTACAGGTATCTTTCTGAGATCAATTTTTAGTGGTGAAGGGGATACAAAAACACCAGTGAAAATTCAGATTACCAGTACCATCGTGAACATTGTCCTGGATCCCATATTGATTTTTGGATTTGATATGGGGGTTCGTGGGGCAGCCTGGGCGACAGTATTGAGTATGCTTGTAGCCGTCATCATGTACAGTCGAGTCATTCTGTTTAAGAAAGCGACCTTACTCCAACTCAACTTCAATACCTTCAATTTAAAGCTGACCTACTTTAAAGATATTTTTAGAATTGGTGTACCCTCATCTGTCTCCATGATAATCATGTCTATGGGCGGTGCTTTATTTAACTGGATTTTGGTACATTATTCTGCAGAAGTTGTTGCTGGATACCAAATAGCTGGACGATTGGATCAAATCTTTTTCCTACCTGTGATGGCCATTGCCGGTTCACTTGTCACTTTAGTTGGGATGTTTTATGGAGCACAAAGACCAGATTTGATAACAGCAGTTATCAAAGATGGGCTCAGGTATGGTGTGTTCATTGGTTTGGGAAGCGGACTGATCTTTTATTTTATTGCTCCCTATGTCTTCAAGATATTCACCGATGATCCAACGGTCAATGAAGTCGCCGTCAGTATCATTCGCACATTTGCACCTGTGTATTGGCTGATCGCCATTGGAATGATCTCTGGTCGTGCTATGCAGGGTTTAGGAACGGGGATACCATCCATGGTAATTACTGCGATCCGCGTGGCCCTGGTAAGTGGCCCTTTATCATACTATTTTGCTGTTGTTCTGGATAAACCTTATCAGTGGGTATGGTATGGTTCCGTGATCGCTATTTTTGTCGCCGCTGGAACATCTCTCACTTGGCTAACGATCCGAATCCGAAAGCTGAAACAGGTAAAAGTTTAATTTGTCTTTCTGAGAGAGCTTGCGACCGAAGAATCTCTTTAAATATGCCCCAAGTCTGGGTAATACCAATTACAGTACCAATTTAGTCATAATGAGAAAATATTTTTTTTAGCCACCAGGCTCCGTAAAACTACGCCTCGGCAGGCTAGATCAACACGGATTGGCACAGATGTATAAATTTGAACTGAATATGGTATTGTACCACTTTCAGTTCCATTTGCGTGGTTTGTGTCATACTTCGACTAGCTCAGCAAGACACGCTATTTAGTCTCCCTGAGGATCTTGAAGGGTAATGATATCCTAACTTAAAAGAGGCATTTGGAACTGAATATGGTATTACATGGAATCAGGATTCGCGGTGGAAATCCTTCACTATCGTTCGGGATGACAATCACCGAGAATTTATCTGCGGCTTGTCTTTGCGAGAAGTGCAACGACGAAGCAATCTCTGCATAGAAAACCGTCGACCCTTCGATGAACTCAGTGCGGCGCAGGCTCAGGATGACTATGTGTTTTGGCCGGGATGACTATTTTTCGACGTCTGGGGCGAGACTCAATTGAGCCTCATTTCCGTCTCCAACTTCACGCTTCTGAAGCTCAAGAATTTTATTGACTGGACGCTCCAAGGCACGACTTCTAGTCGAGATAAGTTCTTGAAATTGCCGGACTGCAACATCTAGATTCTTTTCAGTTTTCTTCATCACATCTGAAAATTTATCCCATTGCTGCTGAAATTTAACCACTTCATTCATGATCTCAGACGCCCGCTGTTCTACGATAAAATTGGACGTTGCCTGGTTGAGAAGTGACAACACGGCATATAAGGTAATGGGTGAACAGAGCATGATCTTTTTACTCAGAGCTTCACCTATAAAATCTGGATCTTCCTGGTTAATAAATCCGTAGATAGACTCATTCGGGATAAACATCATGGCGTAATCAACGGTTCCTCTAGCAGTGTCGATATAACCGCGCTTGCTAATTTCATTGAGGTGTTTCCGAACATCCTGGAGGAAAGCCTTCTTCTCCATCTCCTGAACCTTTTCATCATTGGACTGGAGGTAGTTTTCATAGTGAGCCAATGGAAATTTAACATCCATATTGATCTCACGTTCCTTTGGCAATTTAAAGGTGTAATCAGGACGTTGGCCGTCATCCATGGTCGACTGCTTGGTATAGTTGATATTCTCCTGCAGTCCAATATATCGCAGAATATCTTCGACGAGCCGCTCCCCCCACTGACCGCGTTTTTGCGAACTCGCTAACAAAGTTTGGAGCGTTTCAGTAGTGGTCCTCAAACGCTGAGTCTCATCCTTAGAGGTCTGCAACTCAGTTTTAAGCTCAGTTGATTTCTGAACGATATCCTTGAGACGCCCATCCATATTTTCCAGGGATTTCTGAATTAATTTTTCTTTTTCGCCAAGTTGATCATCGTTCTGTTTGCTTTGATCTTTGAATTTATTTTCGGCCAGTTCCAGGAACTCTTTTTGACTTTCACGTAGCACATCCTGGGATAAACTCTTAAAACTATCCTGTAATTGATCCTTCATCTCCAGAAGTCGTTTTTTCTCTTCCTCCAAACGGGACTTAGACTCTTCGAGCCGCGTATTTATGGTGGCATTATTTTCACGAAGATCTTGAGAATCCAGGCGAATCTTATTCAATTCTGTGTCTGACTTCTCTAGTTGGGATGTCAGATTTGATAGTTCTACTTCCATCCGAGTAAGGGCATCACGATCTTCTGAACCCTGAGATGATTTATTCGTTTTGCGACCGATAAAAAAGCCAACAATGGCTGTAAGGACAGCAATAACTATAGTGTAAAGTACTTCCATACCACCACCTTTTGGATCAATTCTCCGTTTGGGAAAAGTTTATTTAAGTTGATTTGCCAGATCTTGCTCTGTGACAAATCTGACCTGAATTTTATCCAAGGATTTCATCTCATCATAGCCAACGATGATAGAGTATTCATAATCCTGTTGAACTTCTTGGGCAAAGATACGCAACGCATCGACTCCAGGAATGGCGAGTAATAATTGTTTAAAATTTCCCTGGTTATAGTAGTGCTCCCCTGGCGAAGTTATGGGTCTTGGAAAAGAATGATAAAAGATGCGTTGGTTGGCGTATCTCTCCGGTCCCATGCTGATGATGGGAACCATTCGCCAATCACCACTGGCAACTCCTGCAGCAAATTCTGCATCGATATAGCCCAAATCCATAAATGCATGTTCTTCAAATGATTCTGTTTTCACGACCAAGCCAGACCGAGTGTTACTAAAATGCTCGATCTCATCCAAAATACGGGGGTTGATACGATAGCTCACTTTAAAACTGACCCGTACACTATCCGGTTCATATTGCTGACGGAGGGTTTGAATATCATAAATATCAGCCAGATAAGGATCGTAGGCTATTGTGTGCCAAAGTCCTTCTAATTGGCTTCCAAGTTTTAGTCTGGATTGTTGTTGATACTTATGCTTCAAGTCTTCTGACTCGTTGCGCTTTCTCGTATCAAAAAGGGTGGTCAACTGTTCTTTGATGGAAATTCCTGGTACGGGTGTGACATCATCTGGTAACATGGGAAGTGAATTTTTACTGCTGGATGGAGTGTCGACCAAACGGAGCTGAGTCATGACCCAATCCCCCATACTCTCTTTCCATGACAGTAGTTTGGTATAGGGTAAAGTATTCTCGAAGTGAGCCAAAACGCGCGTATTTCCCAATGACAGGAGATCCATGCGAACAGTAATCTGATTCTCAGCGTAGACGTAACTTCCTAACAGAAGGTAGGTCTCATAGTCTGGGTCCACCCGTTTCTGAAAAACTGACTTCCATATCATATCCTGTAGGCGATGCGGCCGATCCACCAATTCTACCTGAAAATCAGGAATAAGATAAGTTCCCAGATGATCGGTATCAGCAAGGGTTGATTTAACAAACCCAGGCAATCCCTGGGTGAGCCAGCCTTGTCCCTTATCTAGCCCCATGTTCTCAAATGGTTCCACAAAGATCAATACATTCTCTTTGGATAGTGGTAAAACAGACTGGGCATAAATACTCCCAACCATAAATCCGAGAAGTGTAATTAGAATCAGCTTTTTAAACATATTCAACCCCAAATTATCCAGTGAATAAGAATTTAAGATTTCCGAGCAATCTTAGCCCAGGTGTCACGAAGTGATGTGATCCGATTAAATACTGGTCTTTCCGCAGTTGTATCGGGATCAACTCCAAAATACCCCACTCTTTCAAATTGAAAACGCTTACCCGATTCAACCCCTTTGAGAGATGGTTCGACTTTAGCATTTTTGATGACTTCAAGTGAATCAGGATTGATATGAGCTCTAAAATCTTGACCTTCCTCCACTTTATCAGGATGCTCCGCCGTAAATAAACGATCATACAAACGGATTTCTGCATCCACAGCATGTTCCGCTGAGACCCAGTGGATTACTCCTCTGACCCGACGATCTGTAGGCTGTTTGCCAAGGGTATCAGGATCATAACTGCAACGCAATTCAATAACGTCACCTCCATCATTCTTGATTACCGATTCGCATTTGATGATATAGGCATAGCGCAACCTGACTTCTTTGCCAGGTGCCAAACGGAAATATTTCTTCATGGGAACTTCCATGAAATCGTTCTGATCGATGTACAGTTCCTTCGTAAATGGAATGATGCGGGAGCCAGCACTCTCGTCTTCAGGATTATTAATGGCCGACAATTCCTCGATCTGGCCGTCTGGGTAGTTTTCGATAACCACTTTAATTGGCTTAAGGACTGACATTACCCGTGGGGCAACTGCATTTAAATGCTCGCGAAGTTGATTTTCCAAAATGGTCACATCCACAACACTATTGTTCTTCGAGACCCCGATGTATTCGCAGAATTTACGAATGGATTCTGGTGTATATCCCCGTCGACGTAAGCCTGAGATGGTTGGCATTCGTGGATCATCCCAGCCATTTACATACCCTTCTTCGACCAGAGTCAGAAATTTTCGCTTACTCATAACGGTATACGTTAGGTTTAGGCGAGCAAACTCGATTTGCTGAGGATGATGGATTTCCAATTTATCACAAAACCAGTCATACAGAGGACGATGATTTTCGAACTCGAGCGTACAGATCGACTGGGTAATTTCCTCGATTGAATCTGATTGGCCATGGGTGAAATCATACATGGGATAAATAGACCATGTATCGCCTGTCCGATGATGACTGGCATGCAGTATCCGGTACATCACAGGATCACGCATGTGAAAATTGGGATGGGCCATATCAATTTTGGCTTTAAGTGTTCGGGTCCCATCAGGAAATTCGCCCTGCCGCATCCGCTCAAATAGGTCTAGATTTTCTTCAACGCTTCGATTCCGATAGGGGCTATGTTTGCCTGGCTCTGTCAAAGTACCACGGTACTCTCGCCCCTCTTCTGATGTGAGGTCACATACATAAGCATCACCTGATTTAATGAGTTGTACGGCCATGGCATAGAGCTGTTCAAAATAGTCAGAGGCGTAGTATTCACGGTCTTCCCAATCAAAACCAAGCCACTTGATATCCTTTTTAATGGATTCAACATACTCGGTTTCTTCTTTACTGGGATTGGTATCGTCAAATCGCAAATTGCACAATCCACCGTATTTCTTAGCGAGACTAAAGTTTAGGGCGATAGATTTTGCATGACCAATATGGAGATAACCATTGGGTTCTGGTGGAAATCGCGTATGAATCGTTTGACCAAAGCGACCACTTTTCAAATGCCCCTGGATAATCTCTTCAATAAAATTTAATGATTTCTCAGATGTGGCGGTCCCATTATCTGTAGGATCAACTGCCTGCTTATCTACCATAATTCCCTCATATTTATAAGCCTGCCAGGGCAGGTCAAGTCATTTAATATTCATCAGCTGACAACATACATTTTTAGGTCTGATTTCGCCATGATGATTTTTGGTGTTATTTAGCATGTCTTTCTGAGAGAGCTTGCGACTGAAGAATCTCTATCAATGTGCCTTGAAGTCAGTGTTACTTGAAATCACAATTTGCGATGGAGATCCTTCGGGTTTGCCTTTCAGGCACCTCAGGATGACGATATCATGACGGTCCTGCACCCTTGGAAATCAGGTTAACCATAACATTAGGACTCCGCGAGTGCAACAGCCCTATTGATACGGACCAGGCAACTTGCTTTTCCCAGTATGGACATAATATCAAACAGCCCAAACCCTACCCCTTTTCCGGTGAGGGAAACTCGGAGTGCATGGACAATCATGCCCATCCCCACGTCTTCACCCTCAACAAAATCGCGGAGGAATGATTCTATTCCCTCTGCGGAAAAGTCGTTTAAGTCAGTGAGGGGCTTAACCATTTTCTTTAACAAAGCTCTCTGTGCATCTGCATTTCTTAAACGCTTACGGAAGGTTTTTTCATCAAACTCAATTGACTCATCATTCTGAAAGAATTCAGAATAGCCTAAAATATCTCCAGCTAGCGAAATACGTTCATTGGCAGCACTCAGGATTAGTTTAATTTTTAATCTGATGTCATCCTTTAAAGGAGTTGTGACCATTTGGGACTTCACGAGGTAAGGAATGACCATCTCCAAGCGTTCCTCAAGTGGCAAACGCCACATGTACCGACTCTGGAAAGCGGTCAACTTTTGGGGATCAAAGCTTGCTGGCGCTTTATTAATCCGAGATAAGCTAAAATCACGAATCATCTCCTCCCGGGTAAATTCTTCTGTATGATCATCTAAAGACCAACCCAAAAGCAGCAGATAATTCACAATGGCATCTGGCAGAAAGCCAATCTCACGGTAAAAGTCTACGATTACTGGATTAAAGGTTTCAGGTGATGCTGAATAATCAATCTGATGGGCAATTCGCTCTCCACGATCATAAAGGACCTTAAAATCACGATTCTTCAGGTATTTATCCAGTTTTCTTTTACTCAGTTTATTGGAGCTACCTGGCTCAGCGACAAAGGGCAAGTGGGCATATTCAGGCAATTTTAGACCCAGACTCTGGGCAATAAATATCTGGCGAGGCGTATTCGAGAGGTGTTCAATAGCTCGAATGACATGACTAATCTCAAAGGCAGCATCATCGACCACACTGGTTAAATGATACAGACAACTTCCATCTTTCCTCTGGATCACATGATCTTGTTCACCAGCCCATTCAAACGACATATCGCCGCGAACCATATCTTGAAATTGGCACTGACCTTCTCTGGGCATCTTCAGACGAACAACAGAAGCACGTCCTTCTGATTCAAATCGGGCAATCTCTTCTGATGTTTCAGCCATCCATTTCCGACTATAAATAAATTGGCGTTTCTCTTTTTCAGCAACTTGACGTTCGCCACCAAATTCTTCCTGGGTGGAAAAATCTTTATAAGCGAGTCCTTTGGCCAATAGGTCCGCTACCGCCAGGTCATAGGATTCTGAGCGTTGGGACTGAAAATAGGGGGCATGGGGACCACCGATATCTGGACCTTCATCCCAATCAATACCCAACCATTTAAACCCATCCATAATGGGTTGGAGTGCTTCAGTAACATTTCGTGCCTGATCGGTATCATCAACTCTAAGAATAAATTTTCCACCATGATGGCGGGCAAATAACCAGTTAAATAGAGCAGTTCGAACTCCACCGATATGGAGGTAGCCAGTCGGGCTTGGGGCGAAGCGAACTCGGACGTTTGGGAGTTGAGGTGAGGTCATGTTAATTATAAATACTTTCTTATTCTTGCTTGTTTCAGTTAGGCGCAATTACGATTCAAGATAAAAACTTTCGGCTATAGAATCATACCGATTTACTGAGTTTTTTATTTTTATGAAGCCATACATCTAAACAATAAATAGCGGTCATTAAATTCATCACACAAACTTTATCGTTCCCATGTGGTGGCCCGCCAGGTCAAGTTTGAGTACATCCCCAGGTGTTAGAGCACCAACTCCTTCCGGTGTACCTGTGAAAATAATATCACCAGGTTGTAGGTCAGTATATTCCTCAAGATAGGTGGGTATTTTATCCAGAGGTAGAATCATCTGGCTGCTCTCCCCTCTTTGGCGAACTTCATCATTGAGAACCATGGTAAAGCGTATCTGCCCTAAATCAGGTATTTGATTGATGGGGATAAACCGACTCACAATCGCTGCACCATCAAATGATTTGGCGAGGGTCCATGGTTTGCCAGCAGATTTTAGGTCACTCTGGAGATCCCGTAAAGTTAAATCCAGGCCCAACCCCAGTCCTGCAATGAAAGATCCTTGAGCATTTCGATCCATCATCACCACAATTTCTGTTTCATAATGAACGGATCCATGATCCCGGATGAGTTTTTGGGACCGATTAAGAGGAGCCAATGCATTTAAACCCTTCTGGAAAACGAGTGGTCTCGCTTCTACTGGATTGCCCAGCTCTTCAGCATGTTTTGCATAATTCCTTCCCAGGCACCAAATAGTGCGAGGTTTAATTCCTTTTTCTGTTTCGGTAAAATCAAAGGGCATGGTTGGTTCCAGAGTTTATGAGTTTGATGGGTTTGTGAGTTCGATGGGTTTATGAGTTCGATGGGTTTATGAGTTCGATGGGTTTATGAGTTCGATGGGTTTGTGGGTTTTTTCTGGACCCTGAGTGATCTGAGTGGAACGAAGATCGTATCGACCTGTCGAGGCATAGCTGAAAGCGG
>Ga0307989_1000050_pt1 | contig 95534 bp, 83 predicted proteins | sample EllFjometagen185_FD_203164 | JGI IMG/M metagenome (GOLD analysis project Ga0307989, IMG submission 203164) | Marine microbial communities from Ellis Fjord, Antarctic Ocean - #185 | ecosystem: Environmental > Aquatic > Marine > Unclassified | place: Southern Ocean | collected 2014-10-08 | reverse complement strand
GGGTTTGCCATTTATTGGGATTAATTAAATATTTCGTTTGGGGCGTATCGCGATACGCCCGTCCACGAGAGAAATAAAAATTAGCCTTTAATGTAGACCCGCCCCTCCCCAAATCGTTCCACGATTCGACCCTCCCAAGGGAGGGCGTATTTGTGGCCCTATGCAGATATCTGCATGATGGCAATAATTCTCTCCCTCTTGGGGGGAGATGCCCGGGGGCAGAGGGGGGTGAATCCCCATGGTGAACCTATTTCAAATTCTGAAAATGCTATTGCGGGCTTCTATGGTAATGAATGTAGAGGAATTGTGGAACCGATTCTTGTTGGCGAAGCTTCTATGTATTTCCTTATGGTTTATAGCAATGATCAAACTCTGGAATTAACATTTAAAGTCTGGGATAGTGACCAGAGCGAAGTCGTTGACCTAAACCAAATTGTAAATTTCGACATCGGCGATGCTCTTGGGACCGTGGCCGAGCCTTATCTGTTTTCCCAGGGTAACGGTCCACCTTTACCCTACGGACTTCTCAGCCCCGTAAATGGCACTTATATCCAAAATGTTAATCACACAGAGATCGAATTTTCATGGGAGACCCCCATTGATCCAGAAGGTGACCCATTAACCTACGCGCTTTGTGCTCGTCATGGAACAAGCTGGAATACAGCCATTCAGCATGTTAACAATCCTCAATCACTCAATATCGAAGAATTTCCTCGGGATGTGTGGTTGGAGTGGTATGTGCTGACATCCGATGTTTGGGCTGGTCTTCATCCCTGGATACCTTTGATATTAAAATATCCGGTGCGGTAAATATCGAAGCAGATCCATTCATGCCAGCAACCTTTTCACTCCAACAGAATTACCCAAACCCCTTCAATCCTTCCACAATGATTTCCTACAGCCTGCCCGAAGCAGCCAATGTCTCCATTCAGATATATGACCTGAGTGGTGCACAGATTGCTGGGTTACCTGTTGGATTAAAAATGCTGGGGAATCATCAATTGCAGGTGGACCTGAATGGACCTGGACTATCACAATTGAATTCAGGATTGTACTTTTATCGATTAACCGCTGTCTTACAAGGTGATCATTCGCAAATATTTACAACGACTAGGAGAATGACAATTCTCAAGTAGGATGGCGTATTTTTGGGGTTTAATTGGTATTATACCATATTCAGTTCCAAGTAGCCCCTTAAGTAGAGTTTATCGACTCTTCGAGAGTACTTTTCGATAAACTCAGTGTGACAACTCAAGTGAGACGAGCGAGAGTGTCTTGCTGAGGCCCTCGAAGTATGACACGTTACACGCCAATCATTAAAATTGTCGACTGGCACTGAGGCTTACTCGATGAAGCGTCTCCCCATCTTCTTGCTCAAACCGGATTCTCAACCTTAATCGATTTAACCCGGGTACCTTGGCTGCCAGAGAGATCTCTGGATAATGACGGACTCGAAAATCAGTGTCCCCCAAAATGCGATACAAGAATACTTCATCATACAAATCCATATCGAGCCACGTATTTAGCTCTTTCCCCAATGAAGCATATACACGCCCACCTTCGCTCAAGTAGGAAAGCATGAGCATACTCCCAGTCGAAAGGTTAAAATCATAATGACTGAAGGAACGTTGACGAAAGCTTAACCCATAAGTTTGGATATCTTTTCCACTTCCATCTGTACGGAATGATGCCTGACCAGCAACGGTCACACCAGAATTAAACATCCAGCTCAGATTTGAATTGAAGGCATGACGCGCTGTTTGATCAAACTCTGTAGCCGTTGTATCCAATAGATCAATAATGTTTTCGCGATAACTATAGCGCAGACTGGTAATGAGGGAGCGCCAGGGGCGCCAATTCATTGAAGTATGAAAACGTGTTAAGGAGAGGAATGACTGACTTTGTGATTGATCCATCACATCCAGATCCAGCTCGCTGTGGGCCCGTAGACGGAGTCCCTTGTTAATTCTATAGGTTGACCCCAGGATGAGATAACTTCGCGCCAGCTCCCCGTTTTCGCGTTCTGAGATACTGCCGACCTGTAGGTTTCCTCGCTCAAAGTGTTCCTCGTCCAATAATCCATACTTCACCCGCTGAGGACGATTTGCTATCTGGAGGATTTCAGCTTCTTGACCACCCAGAATTGCAATCGTGCGACGTTTGGTCTTCCAGGTAGCTCCCAGCCCATCAACCGTCCCTAACATCGAGAATTGAGGGTGATATAGTCGCCCGAAGAGATAGGTGAGAGGGCTATCAGTCTGTTTATATGTAAACATCAATGAGTAGAATTGAATGGAGCTGTTTGTATCAGTGGAAGATTGATTGCTTCGCAAACTCATGGACGCATCAAAATTCCTGATACCTAGATCTAAAATCTTAAACTGTCCAAAAATAGAGGCCGAGGTTCTCCGCTCACTATTGGGATCCCCACCGCGATCATCCAATCGCGTTGAGACATATCCACTAAAACTGGGTAAAAAACGTTCACTGCTAAGCGTTCGACCACTTCTTGATCGCGCTTGATAGGCGCTGCTATCCAGGAATACTTTTTTTGCGATAATGAGGCTGGCAGGGGTTAATTCCTTTTCCGCGAGTGGCTGGCGTTCCTCTGTTTTAGATGGGATATCAACCTGGACAACATCACCGATTATCCACGCTATTTCATCAGGTTGGTAGGCTTTAAGTGCAGAAGAAGAACCACTAATCTGAGAGATGAGCGCAATACCTAGCTTGACACCACTCCGATTGACCATAATCGTGTCGCCGGCCTGTAAACCATCACTTTTACCCAAATCCATGTAGGCGTTATCTTTACTTACATAGGTGATGGACCCATTCAGGAATTCCTGTCCATGCACGACTCCCAAAATGATGAGACTAAAAGTCATCCATTGCTTGAGTATTTTTGCCATACTTCGCATCAGTCCCCACATTTCCCTTCGTTGCCACTTGGGTGACAAAAATAACAATCATCTGAATCAACACCTGTGCTTGGGTAAGTCAAACCATCGCAGCGCTCGCAACCCCCGTCCTCACAGTGTTCTCCATTCATTTTCGAGATAGAGTGACACCCAGACCCAAAACAGGTAAAGGTCTGATAATCACCAGCTTGAATATGGCAGGTAGCGCACGAGTTCCATTCACCTTTGTGGTCGCCACTATAGATCGGAAAGAATACACCATGATTAATGGCCAGGATTTGGTTCCATCGCGTCGGTGCATGACAAGTAGAGCAATCTGTATTCTGGGTTAAACCATCATGTGACCCTAAATCGGGTAAAAAATCAGCCTGGTGACAAGCCTGGCATTCAAGAGAGGGCTGCATTCGAGAACTCACATGGCACAGGTAGCAATCCTGTGATCGATGACCGGCGAAAAGGGGAAACAAGGTTTGTTCATGCTTACGATAGGCGAGAGCTGGGTCCCAACTTTCAGGCGTATGACATTGTTCGCACTGTTGACCCCAATAATTTTGATGGACATCTTGATGGCAATTCACACATCCCGTGCCCTTAACCGTAAACTGATGAAACAACTCGATGGAATAACCTGAATGACACTGGGTGCAATTTATGTCCGAATGAGAATCGTGGAGTTCAAAATTGGTATCAGCGTTATGATCAAATATCGGATTAATTGAAAGGGGGAACCAGGTACCTGATTGATGACAATCCAAACAGGCCCGTTCTGTTTCAATCTGATCCTGAGCTGGACTGAGTATGGGTATCACCAATAGTAAAGCAAATAGGTATAAGGACTTGGGCTCCCAGCTAATTCGTTTCATCTGGACCTCGCTGTGACGGTTGGGGCATTATTTTGAGCTTGAAAAAGTTAAGCAAATCTCCACCGCAGTCATCTTCATCTCCAGTGGGGTGGCAGGTGAGACAATCTTGTGGCGTGACCCCGGAAATGGGGTAGGTGTTACCATTACAACTCTCACAATCTGCTCCATCGCAGTGATTACTATTCTCCTCGGAAACACTATGACAACCTGCTCCAAAACAGGTGAAATCAGCAAAATCATTGGAATTGATATGACATTGTGAACAATCAGACCATTCCCCACGATGTTGGCCACTATTAATTGGAAAATATTGACCATCATGATCAAATGTGGAGGACTCCCAGGCTGTCATTGAATGACAAGTCTCACATTCAAGTGGATAGGAATCTGATAAATGATTCGGATCAGTCGCCGTCTCATAATCTGATAAATGACAAGAGCCATCAGCACAGCTTCTCGGCGCTGGATTAACCTGCCAGGGAGTATGACACTGTTGACACTCTGCTGATATGTGCGCTTCTTCAAGTAGAAAACCTGTGTTCACCAGATCATGTTCAAACTGAGAGGGAAGCCAGGCCGTGGTCGTGTGGCAATCCACACAGTTCTGAGAAAAGGACATAAGTTCATGGGGTGGGTTTGTGGAGGACTGGAAATCTTCTATATGACATCCAATGGAAGCACAGGTTCGGACCTCGCTAGGGGGCTCCCAGGTCTCATGACAAGAGTTACAACCGATCACATCGTGGGCACCATCTTTCAGGAATCCAGTTGTTTCAATATTATGGATAAATGTACTCGGCGTCCACGATTCTGTGGAATGACAAATCTGACAATCAGTCGTGTATGCTAAACTTTCATGGGGTGGGTCAACGGTTTCAGTATATTGAACCAGATGACATGTTACACAATTATCCGAAGTGCTTTCATGCGAGAATATAGCAGGTTCCCAGGCGGTTTGACTATGACAGGACTGGCAAAGGGTAACCGGGTAACCATAGGCTGTGTGGTCAGGATCAGAGGTTAGATCAAAATTACTTTGATGACATGCTCCACATTCACCGTCGAGTGAGTTATAGGGAGTAGTGACATGGCAGCTAACACAATTGAGTTCGGTGTGGGCCCCCAAAACATTAAAATCAGTCTCCACACCATGTTGCCAGGTTGAGTTTGACCAGGAGGCAGGTGTATGACATGATTGACACTCCGTATTGAATCCTGCATCGCTATGGCTGGGATTGTTGGTCCCATTATACTGAATCAGGTGGCAGGTGGCACAGTCTGTCGTAGTTGCGGAATGTTCAAAGATGGCGGGTGTCCAGCCTGCAGGAGCATGGCATGTCGCACATAAATTCTCAGGAAAGCCATTCGCGATATGATCCGGGTTATTCGTATTGTTAAAAGCTGTCTGGTGACAATCCTCGCATAAGGTCGATATCCCAGTCCATTGTGCATTTTCATGGCAGGCATAACAATCATCGGGCAGAAGTTCCTGATGAGCACCTTCAATGGCATATCCCGTAACATTTGGATTGTGATCAAAGAAAGAGGGCGTCCAGCTAACTTGTCCATGACAGGCTAGACAATCCTGACTAAACGAGAACGCTTCATGGTTTGGACCCAATCCAACAGACGTACCCTGGTAATCTGGAAGGTGGCACCCTTCACAGAGGATCGGTAGATCATATCCATCAGAATGACAAGTTTCACAGAGGAGCTCAGCATGAGCCCCGACCAGAGGAAATTGGGTCTGGCTATGATCAATTCCCATACTTTCCCAATTATCAGTCGTGTGGCATACCTCGCAAGTCATTGGTATACCGGCAGATACATGGTTAGGATCAAGTGTCGCTTCATAATCTATTTGATGGCACACATAACAATCTGTACCTTGCTCAGAGTAGGGAATTACAGTGTGGCATGTTTCACAACTCACTTCCAGATGTCCACCTTCAAGTGGATAATCTGTATCTGTATCATGGTCCCAACTGCTGGGTGTCCAGCTTTCTTCGGTGTGACAGGCTTCGCAGTCTTTATCAAATTCAGCAGCTTCATGGGGTGGGATTTCGCTGGTTTCCCAATCCGTCGCATGGCAGATACCACATGTTTCAGGTGTGTCATCAAAATCCTGATTCACATGACATTCATTACAACTGGTTTCTACATGAGCACCGAATAGTGTGAACCCAGTTTGGTCATGGGTGAAATTAGAGTTCCAGGTAAAACTATCATGGCAATCACGACAATCCTGGGGATATCCATCTGCGAGATGAGCAGGATCCTGGCTACTGTTATAATCACTGATGTGACAACTTTCACATCGGGTTGGTGTATTTTGTACAGGACCTTCATGGCATGTCTCACAACTGGCCTGTGCGTGCATACCCAATAGGGCAAAATTTGTGGAGGAGTGGTCAAATAAATTAGTGGTCCATTGACTGCTCTGGGCTGAATGGCAGAGTTCGCAATCTTTATCTAAGTCCAGCGTTTGGTGGTTGGGCTGAATGCTATTGGCAAAATCAGATTCATGGCATCCCCAGCAGTCTACTGGGAGTGTGGCGCTGTTACCAGGTGTGTTGACATGACAACTTTCACAATTCAGGCTACGGTGAGGTCCCTGTAATGGAAACCGAGTGAGATCGTGGTTTTGTTGCTCAGTAGAAAGTGACCATGAGTCCGGTGTGTGGCAGCGTTGGCAATCTTGTCCCCATTGATCTTGATGGATATCAATATGACAGCTACTACACTCACTGGATACACCGCTGAAATTGTGTTTTTCAAGAGGCGTTGACCCCTGGTGGCACATAGTGCAGGCAAGATTTGAATGAGTACCTTCCAACTGGAATCCTGTACTGAGGTGGTCAAACCCTGTACCAGCATCATTGAGCCAATCGCCACCAGTATGGCAGGTTTCACAGCTAAGCTCAGTTATTATACCAGGGTCATCTTGTGCAAACCCACTGAGAGTGAGGAATATGAGCAGGGTTATGGGGATCACTCGTATCATTTGAAATCACCAAAACTGTGACAATCCTGACATTCATGAGCGATGGGTTTAAAACGGATGGTTTCTAACCAAGTTTCATATTTATGGCATTGTCCACAAGTTAAATCTTGGTGCTGGCCGTCAAGCGGAAACCGAGTCAGTTCCTGGTGTGAAAAGTCAAAGATTTGCCAGGAAGCTGAGGAATGACATATTTTGCATTCCTTGTCTTCAAATTGTCCAGCATGCAGGTCCTCATGGCAACTCACACAATTCGTGTCTAGATATTCATAACGAATGACATCATTTTCGGTCTTATGGCATGATTCACAGCTGATCTCTGCATGTTTGTCAGTCAGAGGAAATTCGGTATCCTTGTGATCAAATACCAATGCCGTCCAATCTTCTGTCTGGTGGCAGGCTTCACAACCATCCCCAAAATCAAGATATTCTGAGAATTGCTCACCATGAGGCGTGGCATGGCAGGTTTCACAAACCAGATTATCCCAATGATAAATTTGGGTGTCCTCAGATTTATGGCAAAGTACACAGGGTAGGGCAAGGTGAGACCCATTCAGCGGAAAATTTGAATTTAAATGCTCCTCCACTCCATATATGGGAGGCTTGAATCCTTCTGTACTGTGGCATTTTTTACACGTAAGATTACGTTTAGATTGAGAGAAGGCCCCGGCATGGTAGTCCACATGACAGTCACTACACTCATCAAAACTCTCCGTTAATAAATATTGACTCTCACGGGTGTGGCAGGCTTTACAAGCAACAGATTGATGGTCCCCGATCAGCGGATAACGGGTTTGAGTGTGATTGAAAGCATCTGATGCATTCTTTATCTTAAAAGTGATTTCTGTATGACATTCCAAACAATTCTGACCAAACACACCGCTATGTTCATCCTTATGACAATCTGTACAATTATCTGATTTAAGGCCTGCAAACTGGGTCACCCTAAAATCACCCACTGGAGCTAGTTGGTTTTTATGGCAGTCCTCACAAGTGATCTTTTGGTGGGCACCTCTGAGAGGAAATTCTGTTTTCAATGCATGATCAAACGTTTTACGGATATCCAACCAACCCTCTGTGGTATGGCATTCTTGACAGGTTTGCTTGACAAACTCTTCGTGGTGAACATCTTCATGACAATCAGTACAGTCTGTTTTGAGCCCTAAAAAGGTTGTGGATAATACATCCACAGATTTGGTTGAGTTGGCATATTGCAGGATATCTTCCGCTAATACTAACGATTTGGTATGGCAAGATTCGCATGCGACATCAACATGCTTTCCATCCAATTCATAATCTGTTTGCGTGTGATCAAACCCCTCTTGGGAAGGTTCCCAGTGGATCATCACAAAATCTCGTCCGATATGATCAGAATGACAAGTCTGGCATTTTGTTTCATCAAGTTGACCGTGAAACCCGTCTTTTGATAAAATTCTACTCTGAATAGGTGTATGACAATCCAGACAATTTTCACTAAGATCCTGATTCCCCAGGGTGTGACAAGTGAGACAATTGGTCATCCCTGATAAATGTGCATGTGCATTAGATAGTGGGCCTGGGCTAAGTTGAGCCTGAATTGGATTAACCAGAAATAGACCGAAAAGGCCCAGTGATATTAGAAATTGAGGTATCATTGGGAGATGGTTGATGTTCCAAATTGGACACCAATTGACTCCATCAGCTTGAAGGGGGGGATTCCACCCGCAAAGACAAAGACAAAGTCATTTTGAAGCTGAAGCTCATCACCCTTTTGCTGTAAAATGATATGTTCGTCATGAATCGAGTCAACTGTTGATTCAAAAAGAATATTGATCCAACCATTTCTGAGAGCCTTTTTTACCTGCTCTTCATTGCGGGTCTTTATCCGTGTCAGTGCAGTTTTACGATAAGAAAGGGTTACCGTATTACCAACCTGTTGTCCCAACCCGATAGCAGCTTCAACAGCTGAATCTCCACCGCCAACGATGAGGATATGTTTATTCTGAAAACTTTCTGCATCCATCAGCTTATAGGCTACCTTCGCCTTATCTTCACCTCGTACGTTTAATTTTCGTGGTGTTCCCCGGCGACCTAATCCCAATACAATATGTTCAGTTTGAAACTGGCCCCGACTTGTCTTAACTAAGTAACCCTGTTCACTCTTTTCCAATGCCTGAAGTTGATGACCGCTCTGAAATGCTACTTTATACTTTTTAAATATCTGATCCCAAATTTCCAAAAGTGCTTCCTTGGAATATTCTTTTTCTTCCATCAAGCCATAGCCAGGCATCTCAATGGGCTGGACCATCACCAATTTCCGACGAGGATATTGAAGGATGGTTCCACCGGGCTCATTTTGATCTAAAAGAAGGATCGGGTGATTCGCCTCCAATAGAGTGATAGCACAAGCCAGACCAGCTGGACCAGCTCCGATAATCACCGTTGGGTGACGAGGGGTATCCTTAGATCGCTCCAAAATAGTTTTGGCAACCCGCACACCTTGATTGACAGCATTTCGGATGAGGGCTAAGCCCCCCAGCTCTCCTATGATGAAGACATTCTCAAGATTACTCTCCAGATTATCCTTTAATTGGGGTATATCTTCCCGACTGGAGATATCTCCTAGACCTACTTCAATACCACCAACTGGACAACTTTCCATACAGACTTCATGTCCCACACACTTCGCGCCATTGATTAAAACCGCTTTACCACCCACCAAACCAAGAACTTCTCCTTCAGGACAAACTTTGGTGCAAATACCACAGCCGATACAACGACTTAGGTCAATAATGGGGTGTTGCATGAGGGGTTTATTGGCGCCAATGCGAATAGCTTCATCTAATTTGGCTTGAGATTGATTATGATTTCGGTTCCATTTGATAAGGTATGGAATAGTGAATGCAAAGATTAATAGGATGCCTATGATCCAGGAGAGTATTGTTTCGTTCATTAGAAGATCCAGGTAAAGCCTAAGCTCATGGTTAAGATGATGTGGAGAGTGAGGACCAGGAAGATGGCGTATGCGAAGGGTTTATGTATCACGTGCCACCAGTGAAAAAGTTTGCTGACAGCATCCAAAACCACGACCCGTTGATTCATAACGAGTTGTTTTTCAATGGTAGACTTGAAATAATTCAAATCCTGCTTTCCAGCACCATACCGAGTTTCGAAATCATTTAACAGTCGTTTAATCTGAGAACGTCTGCTTAAATCGAATACCATTAGATGATACAGTGATGCGAGGGTTCCTTTTGAACTGATATTGGGAACCATATTCTGTAATCGATTAATATCTTCCGCTGCGATTCCAAATTCCATTTGCAACGATCTGAGCTTGGCCGCCTTTTCGGTATTCATCTGTTCCATGCTCATCTCATGTCCATCACGACGACGGGGGATGTGTCCATAGAGGTATCTCCCAACAATACCACTGAGCATGACCGCTAACATGGCCCAGTACATCACACCAATCAAACCATCAAATTGAAAAGCTGAATGGTAAGCTGCCAACAAGGGAGCGGTCATGCCAAACCACATGTGATATTTTAGCCATTGACTGAGACGACCGAGTCCGCGGAGACGATTCCAGCGTTTCCGGATGATATATAACCACATCATAAACATCAACAAAGCGGCTAAAAATCCTATGCCGTGCCCATACAGACCAGAGGGACCATAGAGATTGTCCCGGTCTTGATCTAAATGGCGCTTTGATAACTCAGTTTGGAGGTAGGGAAGCGATATCGTCGAGTAATAGACCACACCAAATATGAGGAGTAGAGTGAGGAGGAAGATTATCCAGTTGTGCGTTTTTGCCCTCATTAAGACAATACCCCTTATTCCTTAATTTCGAAATTTAACCAATAATAGTGCACGTAATTAATTCGTGCGTTCAGCATATATTATAAGCTTATACCATTGAATGCAATATGATAAACATCAAACGCCAGGTTTAGTTAAAACTAAATGACTTTAACTTGACTTAAGCCCTCGTTCCTGAGAGGGATTGATATTTGAAACAGAGTCCCTGCTGACGATTGAACTCGGACCTTACCATCCAATTGACCTTCAGTCACAATGTGGATCACGTGAAACTCTGAATGGATGCATTTAATAAATTATATCCAGCTGAAAAACCGATGCCATTAAATGCAATAAATGGTAACTAAAAATATTGAGTAATTATGCCATCCAGAGTATTCGGTTATTTAAATCAGTTTTGGTTTATAATCCTCAGGCGTTTCATAAGGGAACTCCAGGTGATAATGCGTCCCACTTGATGATTCAACGTTTACTAAGCCTCCCAATTGGTCCTCTATTAACATGTAGATGATTTTTACACCAAGACTCTTTGACTTTTTCGGATCAAATGCTGCAGGAATGCCTACCCCATTGTCTGAAATATCAATAGACACCTTTTGAGAATCAATTAACTGCAGCTCGATCTTTTGAACCAATTGTTCATCAGGTTTTACAGCATATTTGAAAGAATTGGTGATAATCTCATTCAATACCAGACCGACAGGAATGGCTTGTTCGATACTGAGTTCCAAGGTGTTCGTTCTAATATCCAGTTCTACATCATCATTTTTTCGGCCAAAGGATTCCTGCAAGCCACGCAAGAGTTTGGAGATATATTCACCCAAATTGATAGAAGCGAGGTTATCGCTTTGATACAGGTAATCATGGACAATAAACATCGACCCAATCCGATTTCGGAGGGTACCAAGAACATCTTCAATGCTCTCTCCCTCATGAGCATGTTGTTGAAGGTTCATCAATGACATGATTACAGCCAGGTTATTTTTTGTGCGGTGATGGACTTCTTGTAACAATACTTCTTTCTCTTTAAGCGCAGAAGATATGGTTAGTTCTGCAGCTGTCCTTTCCTTTACTTCCTGTGCCAGAAGCTCATTTTTTGAAGACAACTCTTTGGTCCGCTCATCCACGGTTAATTCTAGAGAAGAATTAACAGCTAAAATCTCGCGACGATTCGCTTCACCCGTTTTCTCAAATAAAAATGCAAAATAACTTACGACGACATAGGCACCCAGAAAACGGGCTTCAAAACTCAAACTATAGTCAGCGATAAAATCTATTTTATGGCCCCAACCAATTGTGAAGAATATTGGGATAACCATGATTATATTGGCTATGGCACCCCGCCGTGATCCAAATAAAAAAGCAGCAATCCCAGGATAGACAAAGTACCAAACAAAAGTTGTGTTTTGAACCCCACCATTTAAGTAGAGAGCGATAAAGAGGAGCGAGGTGATGAACAACCCCGTAATAATTGCTGGTTCATAATTTCGAGCACGTTTGAGCAAATAAAGGTTGGTGGCAAGACCAATGACGCCAATAAAATCGAAGAGAGCCAAAATAAAGTGCTGTTGCAGTATGGCCAATACACCAAATATTATCATAACAAATCCGCCAACAGAAGACAGTGTAACTAATAAATTAACACGCCTGACGAGTTCGGAATTTGTTCCCGGTTCTATAAATTGATCATAGTATTGTGATATAATTTTGATTTTGTTTGCTTCAGTCATTATGAAAATTCATCTCCCCACAAAAAGAAATATCCAGAAATTAGCTTAAAAACTATACTGCGAAACCTGAACAATATATATTAGAAGCAATAAAATACATACCAATAACGATTAATAATGGCAAGTATATATTCTCTGTCGCCCGCAGAATATTTTGGTTTATGATTATATCACCTGTCCTGAGCCATATCGAAGAATCGATGGTTTACCTGGGAATTTCATCTAGATTTGAACCAAGGAATGAGACAATGCTAGCTACATGAACCTGCTTATCACAACAACCCAAACAGCTCTCACTTCAGAGAATCAAAGGAATAAAAAAATGTTAATTGATCAGACCACCAGAACTAGAAGTTGGCTTAGTCTAAAAGTCATCACACTCCCCATTATATTTCTATTCCTGTATTCTTGCAGCCCCTATGCCGTCCGTCCTACTTCTGCAGAACGCTTGATTCTTGAAAATGGAATGAAGAATAAGGGACCGGAGTATTCCCAACCACGGCTGGTTAGTGGTAAGCTCATTTTAACTCTCTCCAATGTGGAAACGTTCACCGATTCAACGCTTACATTGGATCAAAACAACCCTAACATTCCCGGTGATGAAAAACCATACCTGGGGATATGGAGTGCTGATATTCGAGATTACCCCACTCAACAGGTTCTTCCTGGGAGCATGGTTTCACCTGATTCATATACACTATTCGAAGATTCAGATTATGGCAATATCATCCACCATTGGAATGTCCTGGATCAGATAGGGGAGCTTGATTCCTTTAAGATTTCAAGGACGTTTAGATACCTTACCTATGACTATCGACCCGTGCCCACTCCTGATCAAGAACGACAACAATGGGCTACCATTCCAGACTCAATCCTGCAAAAATATACCAGACCTGAACGCTTTTTGGAGCAGGATGAAGCACTCATTGATACAGTTTTTATGTTGTTGGAGAATGTGGCTGACCCCGTGAGCCAGGCGAGAGTCCTCTATGATTTCGTGCAATCAACCCTGACCTACGTTTATCCTCCAGAAGAACGTGGTGTCAGAAATGCATTCAAAACACGAGCGGGGGATTGTGGCCAGTATTCTGCTCTTTTTATATCCATGGCTCGGATAGCCGGTATTCCAGCAAGACAACAATCAGGTTTTAATTTTTATTCGGGGAGAACGGGTGCCCATGTCTGGTCTGAAATTTATCTACCAATCAAGGGCTGGGTCCCTGTAGATGCGACCCGAGAAGATGGATTCCTGCATCTGGATAATCGACGTTTAATCACATCCATTGGACTGAATATCCCACTGGAGCAATCACCTGAGTGGGCAACATTCTCAAATTCTGAAGTGGATTCAGGACGAACTGATTTTATGCAGATGTATACCCTGGTCAAGCGTGGTGTAAAGGCGAACTTTTCAAGTCAAAGAATCATAGTCAGATCGGTAGAATTATAGGTTCAGACCCTCTTTTCCATGACTTTACCCCGTACTGGTAACATTTATGACCTTAATTGATAGATTTAAGCTGAGAAGCGGGCTTTTTTGACGAATCCAAGGTATTATTTATCTCTCAGGCTCCCTCCAAAAATATCTTGACCTAACTTCAATATATCTTTTGACATAACTAGGCCCAAAAATTATACTATGCGGCTTTAGGAGAGGACCTATGTTAATAAGTATGACCGGCTATGGCCGGGCGGAAGAAAAAATTGGTGATACAGGGGTTGTAATCGAGATCAGAGCGGTCAATAGCCGTTTCCTTGAATTCGTTATGCGATTGCCACGCGGCTATGAAGAAGTGGAAGATAAAACACGAACTTATCTCCAATCTATTATGGGTCGAGGTCGGGTTACCATGACAATGAATCTAGGTACGGATCAAGCCGCTATCGGCAAGCCTCATTTAAATGAGCATCTCCTCGCTACTTATGAGGAAATCGCTTCCCAAAGTTCACAAGCACTTGGTCGTGAAGCCGAGACACTTTCTCTCTCAGAATTGTTGCGTTTTCCTGATGTGATTACTTATTCATCCAACGCAGAAGACCAGGGAAATTTTAATATTGAAGTTATGCGGCTTGTTAAGAGTGCCGCAGATCAATTGCAGGCCATGCGGATTCGCGAGGGGCAATTGCTGGAAGAGACCATCCAGGAGCAACTCAATAAATTGGTTGAAATTATGAGCCGCATCAATGCGTCGGATAGTGGTAGATTAGAATTGATTGCTACTAAAATACGTAAGCGGATTGCTGAGACGGGCATTGAGTCTGAGTCTAAGATAGATGAAAAACGAATAGAGCAAGAAGTGGTACTATGGAGTGATAAACTTGATATTGCCGAAGAATTAAATCGTATGGATGCTCATATTCAACATTTCCGTGAACTTATGCATGATAACGGGGATGCTGGCAAACGTTTAAATTTTCTCTTGCAGGAAATGAACCGTGAAGCCAACACCATCGGGAGCAAAGCGAATTCTACGGATATCGGTCACGCTGTCGTGGAATTGAAAAATGAAATTGAGCGCATCAGGGAGCAAATCCAGAATATCCAATGACCAGGAATCACAATAAAACGGATGGTAGACTTCGCAATCAACCCAACATGTGTGATGTGGTTGAAAACTATAGTCACGAAATTACGAAGACACAAAGATACACGAAAATATTTTTGCAGTTCTTCGAGTTTTTGAGTCTTGGTGGCTCAGAAAACCATGTGTATTCTGATATGAGAGCTTTTAAGGCTAGCATTCGATGATGCGGAGCACTGGAAAAATAATTATCGTTGCTGGACCTTCAGGATCTGGAAAAGGGACCATCGAGAATGCGGTCCTGGAAAAATTTCCCGATATCCATTTTTCAGTTTCAGTAACAACCCGCCCTCGCCGAGACTATGAAATTGAAGGCCAACATTATTTTTTTATTAGCAAAGAAAATTTCCAACGCAGAATTGAACGTGATGAGTTGGTTGAATGGCAGGAAGTCTATTCAAAAAATGGGCACCTCTATGGAACCTTACGATCATATATCGACTTGGCCCTGAAAAATGGCAAACACCTCCTCTTGGATATTGATATCAAAGGGGGGATCAATGTTAAAAAGGCATATCCTGAGAATAGTGTTTCCATATTTATTGAACCACCTTCATTGGATGCCATTGAACAGCGTTTGATCAAGCGGGGGACGGATAATCCTGAGCAAATCAGGATTCGCTTAGAACGGATGCCTGAAGAAATGGAATTGGGGCAACAATTTGATTATCAGATCGTTAATTCAGATCTGGATGAAGCAGTAAAGTCATTTACAGGAATTTTAGAAAAAGATATTTATATCAAACAAAGGAGCATATAAATGGGTTTAAAAACAATACCTTTCCGGAAAATCGAAGAGCATACTGAAGATATTTTCGAAGCCGTAACGGTTATCTCACGTCGTGCACGTCAGATTATTGGTGATCGCTACGTCATTGAGGAAGAACGTCGTCGTGAAGAAGAGAATCTTGAAGAAATTAGTGGCGAAGATGAAATGCCCACTACTTATGAAGTAGAAGAAGAGATCGACAAAGAAGTCTATGACCAAAATGTCAAACCAACGACGCTTAGTCTTAATGAATTCCTTGCTGGCGAACTCAAGTGGGATAAACAGGCTATGTTTGGTGAAAATGCCGAGGCTGAAGAAAAATAGTCTGATTTATTCTAGCAGATGGTGAATTAGGAAACTTTGATAAGTGAGCCAGAAACAGGATCAGATCAAGGCTTTTATCAAAGAGGAGCTGGAAGTTTTTGGTGGACCACTATATATGCCTGAAAAGGCACCACAGGTTCAGACTCGGGAGAAGACACAGGTGAGTTCAGAAATTATAACTTTGAGTGAATTCAATGCTGAAATCAAGGATTGTCAGAATTGTGCTCTTGGGAGTACTCGGACAAATTTCGTTTTTGGTGAAGGAAACCCAAATGCTGACCTCATGTTTGTTGGTGAAGCACCTGGTGAACGTGAGGATATGGAAGGGGTTCCCTTTATTGGCCGAGCAGGCAAGCTGCTTACTGAAATCCTTAAAGCCATTGATCTAAATCGTGAAGATGTCTATATCGCCAATGTATTAAAATGTCGACCTCCCAATAACCGTGATCCAAAGCGCGATGAGATCGAACAGTGTGAACCCTATCTTTTGAAACAGATAGAGTTGATCAAGCCAAAGCTCTTGGTTGCCCTGGGACGAATTTCAGCAATGACGCTTTTGCGAAAAAAAGATTCTTTGACTGCTATGCGCGGTCAGGTATTTGATTATCACGGAACTGACATGGTGGTTACCTATCATCCTGCTGCGCTGCTCCGGAATCCAAATTGGAAGCGACCAGCCTGGGAAGATTTTAAAAAGATTCGCGAGATGTATCGAAATAACCACGGCGATAAAGCATGAGTGAAACCAGCCAAAATCTAAGATTACCCCCTCATAACGAAGAGGCGGAGCAGAGTGTCCTGGGTTCCATGATGCTCGATCGCATGGCGCTTTCTGCTGCCATGGAATTTTTAGATGCTGAGAGCTTCTATCGACCGGCCCATCAAAAGATCTATAACGCTATCATGAATTTAGATGAACGGGCAGAACCTGTTGATCAAATCTCTGTTGTGGATGAATTGAAGCGAAATGGTGATCTTCAAGTCGCTGGTGGTGCTTACTATATCACCGAGCTTACTGAAAAGATCCCCTCTACCGCTAATGCAGGGTATTATGCCAAGTTAGTGAGGGAAAGTGCCTCCCTCCGTTCTCTCATTCGATTATCTGCTGAATTATCTACTGAAGCCTATGAAACTCGTGAGCGGGTCGATGATCTACTGGAGAAAGCTGAACAGAAAATATTCAAGCTCTCAGAGAATCGTTTTAAGACAACGGGCTTTGTTAAAATTAGGACTGCCCTGGATGAAGCATTTGCCCAGGCTGATAAATTCCATGCAGACCCAGGTGCCATACGAGGTGTCGCGACAGGATTTGATGCTTTAGATAATGTGACCTCTGGATTCCAAAATTCAGATTTGATTATTATTGCTGCTCGACCCTCTATGGGAAAAACAGCTCTGGCTCTGTCTGTGGCCAGAAATGCAGCTGTTAATTTTGGCCATAAAATCGCAATATTTTCACTTGAGATGTCAAACCATCAGCTAGCAATGCGTCTCTTATGTAGCGAAGCTCGAGTGGATGCACACCTAGTGAGAACAGGTCGGTTACCCTCAAATCTGTGGCCACGGTTGAGTACAGCCGCTGGAAAATTGGCCGATGCAGAAATCTATCTCGATGATTCAGCCTCCCTGAATATTACAGAATTACGGGCCAAAGCCCGGAGATTGAAAGCTGACAAGCAAATCGATCTGATTATCGTTGACTATATGCAGCTCCTTCAAGGAAGTGGGCGGGTTGAATCCAGACAGCAGGAAATTAGTCAGATATCACGATCATTTAAGATGCTTGCCAAGGAACTGGATCTACCCGTTGTGTCCCTTTCTCAGTTGTCTCGTGCCGTAGAAACGCGCGGTGGGGATCGTCGTCCCATTCTTTCTGATTTGCGTGAATCGGGCTCTATTGAGCAAGATGCTGATGTGGTAATGTTTATCTATCGTCCAGAAAAATATGGCGTATTAGATGATGACGGGAACACCCAAGAGGGAATTGCCGAATTAATTGTTGCCAAACAGCGTAATGGTCCCACAGGAACTGTCAAACTGAGTTTTATCGATAAATTTGCCTCATTCGAGAATTTAGCGACTTATGCGCCGGCAGCGCCACAAGGTGGGGGTAATTCAGACCCCTTCTAATGGCAGCCGCACTCTTAGACCGTTTCCTTAGTTCAGACGGAGGTAAGTACCCCGCTGAGTTTCAAAAAATCCTCGATCTTATGGGGCAAGGTCAAACTATTGGTAAAACGGCTGAAGAATTTGTCTGGAAAGCTTATTCTTTTGGAAAAGAGGCCCATCAAGGTCAGCTCAGAAAATCTGGTGAACCCTATTTCTCCCATCCCATTCAAGTAGCCACCATTCTGGCCGAGATGAAACTCGACCCCGTTACGATCTGTGCTGCTTTGCTCCACGATGTCGTTGAAGATACTGGTTATACCTTAAAAGATGTTGAAACTGAGTTCTCTGAAGAATTGGCCCATTTGGTGGATGGCGTTACCAAATTGTCTGACATCAAGTTTCGCAGTGAAGAAGACAAACAGGCCGTAAATTTTAGAAAAATGCTGCTATCGGTGGCTGATGATATCAGGGTTATTATTGTAAAATTTGCAGATCGTCTCCACAATATGCGAACCCTGAAGCACCTCCCAGCAGTGAAGCAGCGACGTATCGCCCGAGAAACCCGTGACATTTATGCTCCGCTTGCTCATCGCCTGGGTATGTATCGTATCAAGTCTGAAATGGAAGACCTGATCTTTAAAATATTGGAACCAAAAGCTTCGAAAGAATTGGAAAAACTAATTCCAAAACGTCAGGCGTTTTTCGAGAAATATATAGAGAAATTCTTTGCTCCCATCGTTGAACGGATGGAGGGGGCAGGCATCAAGGCCAACTACAAGAGTCGCTTTAAGTCTCACTATTCAATCTTTCGCAAAATGAAAGATCAACATCGTCCCTTTGAAGATGTATACGATATATATGCAGTACGAGTTGTTGTGGATCGGGTGGAAGAGTGTTACAGCGTATTGGGTTTGATTCATGCGTTTTATAAGCCCATTCAAGAAAGATTTAAAGATTTTATTGCTCAACCCAAGGCCAATGGCTACCAAAGTATCCAAACCACTGTTGTAGGTCCTGATGGGTTTCCAGTAGAAGTTCAAGTGAGAACTCGGGATATGGATCAGACTGCTGAAGAGGGGGTTGCAGCTCATTGGCAGTATAAAGAGAATAGCTCTGGGAATGCAAACCAGGATGATATTGATAAACAGGTGACCTGGTTACGCAATTTGGTTGATATTTTACAGACTGAAGATCAAACAACCTCTCATCAGTTTATGGATCTTCTAAAGATTGATTTATACAAAGATGAAATATTTGTGTATACACCAAAGGGTGAGGTCAGAATTCTACCCCTGGGCGCCACGCCATTGGACTTTGCTTTTGATGTCCATTCACAGGTCGGAATACACTGTATTGGTGCAAAAATTAACAGTCGCATCAAGCCTCTCAATAGCCGTTTGGAGAGTGGGGATAAAGTCGAGATTATCACAAGTGACTCTCAAAAACCCAATTCTTCCTGGCTTAAATTTGTACAAACTTCCAAGGCCAAATCCAATATTCGAAAATGGATCAAAGGTCGTGAATTTGAGCAAAGTGTTAAATTAGGTAAAGAAATCCTGGAAAAGGAATTGCGGAAGATTCGCAAGGCCAAGGAATGGAGACATCTTAAAGATCCCCACTTGACTCTCAAATTTGAATCGGAAGAGAAGATGATTGCATCGATTGGTTCGGGTCATCGAACCATCTCATCCATTCTTTCAAAGTTTTTCCCTGATGAATTTCTCAAGCCTCAAAAAGAAAAATCGGAACGCCAATTTGCCGAGGCCTTCCTCAATCGAGCACGACGCAATACAAAAGGTGTATCGATTCAGGGGATCCATAATATGATGATCAGTTTTGGGAAATGCTGTAATCCCATTCCAGGTGATCCCATTATCGGCTTTATTACCCGAGGGCGGGGGATAACGGTCCATCAGAAAACTTGTGATACCGTAGGGACCAATCTGGTCGAGAAAGAAAGAATTATTGATGTTGATTGGGCTGTAGCGAGAGCTCAGAAGTTCCTGGTTAGACTCAAAATTCTAGCTCAGGAGCGAAAACACTTAGTTCGGGATGTTACCGAAACTATTTCCTCACATGATGTAAATATAGATACACTTTCAATGAAGGTTGATGGTGATGTGGTCACTGGCTTGGTCATTATTGAAGTTGAGGGTGTAAAACAATTAGATAGATTAAAATCAAAACTACTGGCTTCTAGTGGCGTTATCAGCGTCGAGAGAGAATAAGTCATAGATAAGAAAGGATAAGCATGCCAATCACTTACACCAAAAAGGATGTTGCTAAAAAAACAGCAGAAAAACTGGGTCAAAAAATATTCCAGACCGAAGAAATCGTAGATGGTGTCTTCACCGTGTTGCGCGAAATGATGAGTGGTGATGAAGCCTCCATCCGTATCGAAGTCAGAAACTTTGGCGTTTTCGAAGTGAAGCCTACCAAAGCCAAACCACGGGCTAGAAATCCTCGTACCAATGAAGAAATCTATGTTCCAGCCCGTCGGAAAACACATTTCAAACCGGGCAAATTGCTCAAAGAAGTACTGAAACAACCCCTTAAGTAATTTCTCGGTTGATTTGAGTATGCAAGGACGAATTCTTGCTATTGATCCTGGCGGTCGCAGAGTGGGCCTGGCATTGTCAGATCCACTTAGGATTATAGCCAGTCCCTACAAAACCCTCTTGATTACGGGTAATGATGATGCCGTCCTCCAGATTCAAGCGGTCATTGAAGAACAACAGGTCTCTGAGATTGTTGTGGGTTTACCGCTCAGACCTGGTGCCGAAAAAAGTGAACAGGCAAAGCGGGTTGATGTCTTCATCGATTTGCTAAAAAGCAAAGTTGAGACGCCTGTCTATACCATCGACGAGAGCTATAGTTCTGTCGAAGCTGAAGCATCTCTGCATCAGATGGGCAAAAAAGTCGGGGATGACAAGGGGGCAGTAGATCGTATTGCCGCTGCCATCATCTTGAAACAATACCTTCAGGAGACACAAGGGTTTTGAAACGGGCCTCATTATGACAAAACGATTCACATCTGAATCATTAGCAATGCTTTCTGGGTTGCTATTTACCCTTAGTTTCCCACCATTTGACATGTTTTTTGTCGCCTGGGTTGCCTGGATACCTCTTTGGGTCGCCTTGCAGCAAGAGGGCTGGGAACGTGGATTCAAACTTGGCTATATCACCGGTTTCATATTTACCCTCACCAGCCTGAATTGGATTGCAAATAATTCGGGTACTTCTTTTCCTGTTGCTGCTGCGTCTATGATGGGTGCTGTCTTTTATCTCTCGCTATGGTTCGGTTTATTTGGACTCATCATAGCCCGGACTGGAAGAAACCTGGGTAGTCGAGGACTATGGATGGCTCCTATTTTTTGGGTCTCCATAGAATATTTATACAGTTACCATGGCTATACCCTGGCTTTCCCCTGGTTGTCACTGGCGATGACCCAAAATTTTGCCCTGCCTCTTCAACAAGTCGCTGAATATGGCGGAATTTACGCTATTAGTTTTTGGGTTGTATTGATCAATACGATTCTATTTCAACTTGAATTCGGTAAAATGTCAGTTCGGGTCCAGCAACTGGTCTGGGGTGTATTGGGGTTTACGATTGTTGGCTCATTCATCTTTGGTGCGGTTCGGATGAAGGTGATTGGCGAGAGTTCAACATCATCAATTTCAGTGGGAATCATTCAAACCAACCTTGATCCTCACCAAAAGTGGGTGCGTGCAAAAAAGAGCAAACATGTGGAAGCAATTCTTGCCCAAAGCCGAAAGGTTGTTGCGGACAGTGCGGATATTATCTTTTGGCCGGAAAGTGCTGTTCCTGCACATTTAAACTATTATCCACAATTCGATCGTAAGATTAGAAATTTTGTAGAATTCAATGGTGTTTCCGTTCTGACAGGTGCTTTACATCATATTCAAGAAAAGGGAGAATACCTTTTTTATAATTCAGCATTCTTTTATTCACCTGGTATGCCGGTTTCGATCTATAGCAAACAAAGCCTGGTCCCATTTGCAGAGCGTATCCCAATGGTTGAGACATTCCCATCTCTGAAAAGCCTAAATTTTGGTCAAGCTAATTTCCAACCCGGTGACGAGGCCGTGGTTTACCCCATGGGGAGTCGGGAAAATGTTACGGACCTAGGTACTCTGATTTGTTACGAATCAGTAGATCCTTTTATTTTTCGGAAATTTATGAACAATGGTGCCGATCTCATGTCTATCATAACCAATGATGCCTGGCTGGGAAATTCTCCTGGACCTTATCAGCATCTGGCTGCAGGACGCATAAGAGCGATTGAACACCGAGTTACCATTGCTAGGGCAGCTCAAACTGGCATCAGTGCGTTAATCCTACCCAGCGGGCGGATTGCGACTTCGATTCCATTGGGTCAAAAGGGTGAGATCGTATACGCTGCTCCGCTTGGCTTAGAACGGACATTTTACACCCGCTATGGCAATGTCTTCGCCTTGTCAATCTTGTTGCTCTCAGCATTTGGCCTGATGGCTGTCATGTTTGGCAAATCTCGCAAAGTTTAATCGGTTACCAAAATGCAAAGTGGCCCATCCGCGCAGTTTCGAGTAAGTATATCGAAAACATTCCTCATCTTCACTATGTTCCTCATGACTCAGATACTGAATGTAGTTTTCGCAGCCTCAACCCATCAGGTTCTAAGTGATGAATTACTCAGGGATTTGCAAAAGAACATAAAAGACTCCACCCTGATTGATCAAGGCAATCAACGCTTGATCTTCACGGGCGAAGCAGATCTGGTTGTATATTTCAATAGGCGATATAACATATCAAAAGTGACTGAAGTCGCTGATTCGATTACCACGGATATTGGTGTTGAGATAACAGAATATTCGCTCTCACTGAATCGTGACAATCTTCAAACAATGCGGAACACCACCTATTCGAGACAGTTAGAGCTAAAAGTCATCTATACCCAAAATGGAAATAAATATGCATGGCGGGGACGTATTTCTGATAAGCTCTCTCCTGCTGATAGAGAGGCACTCGTTGATGATTCGTTTCTAGGGAAGATTGGGGGAGACTACAAAGAGAGTCAACCTCATCGTTTAGGTGTTCTAATTACGACCATGAGCATATTTTCTCTTACTGCAGCATTATTTTTTATAAGGACTTGAAAATTGTCAACAAATAGCCTGAAGATCGTGTTGGTAGTCATATTGTTTGCATTCCCATTATTCGGGGAAGATTCCAAGGTGCCCTTTTCGAAGCCCTCTGTTATGAAAAGTGTGTTGATTCCTGGCTGGGGTGAGCATAGTTTTGATTCACGTACACGCGGGTATCTCTTCAATGGAATTGAGGCCACACTATGGGTTTTTGCTGGCGTCGCCTACACTTCAGCGATCAGTCACGAGAATGATCTCTTTTATTTTGCCTCTGAATATGGGGAGATAAGCGATCCACACCTTAGATCTGATGTCTTTCTTGATCGGGTTTCCAAATATGAAAGCATGGATGAGTACAATGAACAGATGCTGCGTAATCGCCAATGGGACAAAGTCTATTCTGAAGAAAATGGTGAATACTGGTCTTGGGATTCTACGGAAAAAAGAAGAGAATATTTTGATATAAAAACCCAAAGGTACCTTTGGCGTCAAAGGCTGACCTATACATTTGGTGCCATTGCCTTGAATCACCTCGTGAGCACCATGGATGCCCTTTATCTTAAAAGACTCAAAGTACCCCTAATTATTCAACCTGACATGAGTAACGGCAGCACAGGCCTGCGCTTAAGTCTCTCATTTTGACTTAATCAAATTTGATCTCACAAAAATTTCTAATTAAGAGCAACCCTTGTTGAGTCAGTCATCTATAAATTCCGTTCAATCATCCGAACACAGAAGAATTAATCCCTGGATACTCTGGACTGTCTTTTTCTCAAGCGCTTTAGTCTTTGTATCACTTTGGATTATCGTAAACCCTCTCTGGCATGTCATCATCAGTGTTATCACAATATTCGTGCTCTGGATTAAGTCGCCCAATCCATTCAAGACCTTAATGTTTGTTATGGGCTTGGTACTCTTCCTGGTCGTTTTACAGGTTCTATTTTCGCCATTTATGCGGGAGCTGTTTCTGAGATCTATGGGGGATGGCTTTTTCTGGAAGGATTGGCAATACCTCATGTTTGCCGTTGAACGATTCGCATGGCCCTTGGTTATGGTTTCTGCCTTTCAATCAAAATTAAGCAGTCCGGTCATCATATCACAGTTAGCGCTACTCTTTTCACCGTTAAAATGGTTGGGACTCAAAATTGATAAACTCCAGCTTCTGATTATGCTGGCATTGCGGTTTATGCCTGCCTTGAAGCGCGAATGGCAACGATTTGCCCATTTCCAGACCTACTTTATGACAGCCCTTCCTCGGAAGACAATATTGCAAAAATTGCAGTACGGACAAGGTGTCCTAAAAGCCATGATTTCTCATACGATTCATAGCGCCGTAAAAACAGGTGACCTCCTTGCTTTAAGAGGTCTGCCGCTGAATACGGGTTTACTCCTTGGACAGAATATGTTCATACCGATGGCACTTTGGTTGGCTATGGGTACCCTGGTTTATTTCCTGGACTTGCGCCTAATGTATCTTTGGATGACAGCTACAATTTGGATGAGTCTGGTGCCTTTGGCTTCACGTCGAGCGAGTTCTACATGAGAATTTCCTTATTGGTCCAGTATGATGGCTCTCAATATTATGGTTGGCAGGTACAACCAGACCCTAAGACTGTCCAGGGCGAAATTGAACGTGCCTTGTTTAAGCTCTTTGATGTTAAGATTCGGCTCCACGGATCTGGCAGGACGGATAGTGGGGTACATGCCTTGGGTCAGGTTGCCCATTTTGATATAACAGAAACCCCAATTCCTGCCCAGAATATGTGGAAAGCCCTCAATCGGTATCTTCCCAGGGATATCAGGATTCTGTCTTCGCAACAAGTATTGGATGACTTCCATAGTCGTTTCAATGCGATCCAACGTGAGTACCGCTATGAAATATGTCAGAATCAAAATATCCTCAGGCGGAACATGCAGTGGCAGGTGTCTTATGACCTTGATATGGGAAATCTAGACAAAACTACCGAACTTGTGCGAGGCATCCACGATTTTTCAAGCTTTTGTTTTGCTGGTACGGATACAGAAAATATGATCTGTGATATTTCAGACGCATACTGGCTACGGGAAAGTGATGGAAGTCTCAGTTTTACCATACGCGCAAATCGTTTTCTCCATCACATGGTGCGGATGCTGGTGGGAAACATGATTGAAGTGGGCCGTGGAAAATGGGATATGGATCATTTTACCAGTCTACTGGAACACCCAGATCCACAAGCAGTTACCGTTTCAGCACCAGCCCAGGGCTTAGCCTTGATCAAAGTTAGTTACCCCATGGAACTGCAACCTGATTGGTCAGCCAGCAAGCAGAGTATTGCTTCACCAGCTAGAACAGGTTAATTTTTAGCCTGATGATTAGAAAAGTCACCCTATTAGTTTTTGCTTTAGCCCTTTTCCTGGGGATGCTCACCCTATCCTTACGAGAGATCAGAAATTGGCAGTTGGCAGGTCAACCTGAGGTCATTGAAGATAATGAATCCGCACAAAATTCGTATACCCGTTCTCCAGAACAATCTGAGAAAATTTCACTCACAGATTCCAGAGAAACGGCCATCACTCGTGGCATTGCAGAAGTAACACCTGCTGTGGTTGGAATTTCAGTGACTCAGATTCGCTATTCACAATCACCAGTTATGTCTGACCCTTTTTGGCGATTTATGATGCCAGGAACCCCAAGGTGGTTCCAGGAAGAAGTCTCATCAATTGGATCTGGATTTATTTATGATGACCAGGGTTTTATCATTACCAACGCACATGTTGTCGAGAATGCCGTTGAAATTACGGTAACCCTGGCCGATGGCTCTCAACACAAAGCGTCGCTCATTGGGCTTGACGAAAAAACAGACCTGGCACTCATCAAAATTAAGGATCACGGGAAATACCAGGCTGTCGACCTTGGTAATTCCGATCAGATCATTATGGGAGAGTGGATTATCGCAATGGGGAATCCATTTGGCCTTTTTAGCGAGAGCCGGATGCCCATTGCTACTGCAGGAATTATTAGTAGTCTCCACATGGATTTCGGATTTCAGCAATCGGGACGGGTGTATCAAGATATGATCCAGACTGATGCATCAATCAATTCTGGAAATAGCGGAGGTCCATTGGTTAACTCAGAGGGGCAGGTAATTGGGATCAATACCTTCATCTTCTCAGGGGGCAACAACAGTGGTTCGATCGGGATAGGATTTGCCCTGCCCATTAACCGGGCCATGGTTATCATTGATGAACTCCGTAAAAATGGGTTTGTTGATCGCAATTACTCCACTGGTATTGTCTATCGCAATAATAACAACCGAAATGCCCAGTTGTTTAATTTGAATATGACTACTGGCGTTATTGTGTTTGGTGTGAAGGATGGTTCACCAGCAGAACGCGGGGGTATTCATATTGGGGATCTGATCGTTGGATTAGAGGGCCAATCTATCCAAACAACAGACAATATTTTAACTTATTTCATCAGCCAAAACCTTAAAAGTGGCGATAGTCTACTCCTTAACTTACTGCGTCAGGGGAATCGTCAGGATATCTCAATTATTCTCGGTGAAACCAAACCTGAACCTGCTAATTAAGCTGATAATTAACGGCTAGTTGTCGTTATCGTTCGAGGGTGATATCTTTCCCAGAATAACAAATATACCCTCACTCAAATTTGAAATGCGTGTTTCAATATGGAGGGCTGTCAATTACCTTGACACGGTTTTACAGAAAGGACCTAATTTACCTTATGGCTCGCGAAGGATATATAAATATTGCAATCATTCTAGGACTGACCCTTGTCCTAGCATCAATCTCTTTTTTTACCGGTGGTTCATGGTACTGGAAAATACCATCCATGATCAGTGGTCTACTCCTACTCTTTACCCTCTATTTTTTCAGAGATCCCGAAAGAGATGTTCAGATCGACCCCAAGCACATTTTAAGTCCCGGTGATGGTGTGATCGTTGAGATCAAAGAGGTCGATGACGATTTTGTTGGTGAAGCACAAAAAATAACCATGTTTTTATCTCCCCTCAACGTGCACATTAACCGTGTCCCCATCAGTGGGAAGATTTCTTTTGTGGATTATAAATATGGAGCCTTTAAGGCTGCTTTTGCCGAGGATGCTTCCGAGGTAAATGAACAAAGTATAGTTGGCATGGAAAACGATCGATTTAAAGTCAAGTTTGCTCAAATTGCAGGTGCTTTGGCCCGTCGGATTATCAATTACCTCAGGGAAAATGATGAAGTCATCCAGGGTGAACGATATGGTCTAATCAAGTTTGGAAGCCGCATGGATGTCACTATCCCGCGTTCAGCCAAAGTGTTGGTCGAATTGAAGGAACCAGTTCGTGGTGGTTTAACTGTTCTGGCAACCATGGATTGATGATGGCAAAAAAAATACGCAAAACTCGTCGTCCCTTTAAAGAAAATCCGAGACGTCGATTTATTCCCAATTCTCTAACGATCCTCAATATGTTTTTGGGGTTTATGTCAATTATTTCTGCCGTTAATGGAGAATTCTTCTGGGCGGCCTGGTTTATTATTTTCGGTGGCATTTTCGATGGGTTTGATGGTAAACTGGCTCGAGCTTTGGACAGTACTTCCGAATTTGGGATTCAATTTGATTCTCTGGCTGATATCATCACATTTTGTCTCGCCCCATCTGTTTTTGTGTATATGGTATGGGCAGAACCCCTTGGACAACTAGTGGGTGGTTTCTACGCATTTATACCACTCATGTTGGGATCGATTAGATTGGCGAAATTTAACCTTGAAGCCGAAGGTGATCAAAAGGAGGGGTTTTACGGTATACCAACGCCTTTGATGGCAATGACCGTAGTCGGGCTATATTTATTTATGAGCCAGATTCACAACTATCCTGCTTTGGGCTGGACGCCAAAATTTGAAGGTGGAGATCCTAAGTTAGTTCTACCATTTGTTATGATTATCTCCAGTCTGATGTTGTCCAAAATTCCTTTTGCGAAGTCTCCAAAGATGAGTCTAAAGGGGGACATGAAGGAGAAATGGGGATTTATTTCGGCCCTGCTGATGATGTTTCTCGTTTTTGTGAGTAAGGGCTTTTTGATGTTCCCAATCACAATAATGATGATTGTAACGAGTCTGTTTAGGTGGACCCTTGGTCAGCGCGAACCAGGTGAGGAGATAGAGGAAGTCTAATGGATCCCCGACGAAGAAATATTAAGATCATTGTGCTCATGATCTTTACCGGTGCCATCGTGGGGTCTGTCCTCGGAGATGTGGCAGCAGCATTGTTGCCCGAGAGTGTTGTCCGTGATTTTTTTGTACTCGCTTTTGATACCTCAAAATTTGGTCTCGCTGAACCCTTTGTCCTCGATCTGCAAGTCTTCTCAATTACTTTTGGGTTTACAATGCGAGTAAATTTTATGGGTGTGGTTGGAATGGGTGCAGCATACTATCTACTCAGATATTATCGTGTCTAATTTAAAGCTGTTGTGAATGTGAATTAAAATGTTCTATAGTATTATTTCAATTTTAATAATAAACATCTAAGGAGTAATCCATGAGTTTACCTGGTGGCTGGGAATGGCTAATTATAATTTTGTTTCTATTGATCTTTTTTGGAGCTAAACGTCTTCCAGAAATGGCTAAGGGACTTGGAAAAGGGATCCGTGAGTTTAAAGGCGCATTAAGTGGTATTACTGATGAGATTGAAAAAGCTGGTAAAACTCCGGCAGAACCAAAACCAGAAAGTAAACAGGAAGAAACTAAAACCGACTAATCTGTTCTCGGATTAGGCCTGGTGTGAATTAATTAATCTTTTAGATCGCCCAATATAGTCGACTATTGACGGACTTGCTTTTTAGGGAGTCCGTTTGTATGTAGAGCGATAAGGGCTTTTACAATCCGGTGTGTTAGAGGATAGCACGAAAGTACATACTTAGATGGTTAAGATCATGGTTGAGAATTTTGTAAAATTAAAGGATTCACAAATCACCACTCTCGAAAATAATTTTTGGAAAATGTGTGCATAGAGAAACAATACTGAGCTTTATGACTATAACAATCGTTTTGCTTAAGGACAATGGTGGTACCAAAATTAATATAGGTATTCTGAAGTGACAATTACGTTTCAAAACACAGGGTTAGTATGGCTGTTTGTAATAGTCCCCATCCTGATACTAATCTATGTGTTCTGGAGTAGGCAGCGATTTGGAACCTTACGGTTTTCATCATTTCAACTTTTTGAAGGAATTGCCCGAAACACCGGGATGTGGCGGAAGCATGTTCTGTTTTCCATAAGAATACTTGCTTTAAGCGCTATCATTATAGCCCTGATGCGTCCTCAGGAACGGAATGCCCTCCAGGAGATGAATGCTGAGGGTATAGACATTATGTTGGTGATTGATATTTCAGGGTCTATGAAGGCTATGGATTTCAAACCCAACCGTTTGGAAGCTGTAAAAAAAGTTGCCCAAACATTTGTGAGTAAACGTCAAAATGACCGGATTGGCTTGAATGTATTTGCTCGTGAAAGCTTCCTGCAATGTCCCTTAACTACAGATCTGAATCGATTGAATGAATTCATTGGCGAAATTGATATTGTAAACGAAAAATATGATGGGACGGCTATTGGTATGGCTTTGGCGGGTGCAGTTAATCGTCTTAGAGATTCTGATGCAAAGAGTAAGGTCATTGTATTGCTTTCTGATGGCCGTAACAACTCAGGTGAATTGGACCCCATCACCACATCTGAATTGGCCCGTGACTTTGGCATAAGAATTTACACCATTGGTGCTGGAAAGCGGGGCACAGCGGCCATGCCAGTTCAAACCGTAATTGGTGTCCGTAAAGTGCAAGTTAAGGTTGATGTAGATGAAGAGACCTTAACCCGTATTGCTGATATCACAGGTGGAAAATATTTCAGAGCCACTGATGAAGAGAGTCTGGCTGCTGTTTATCAAGAAATTTCGGAAATGGAAACGACAGAATACAATGTTCGTGAGTACGTTCAGCATATCGAGTTGTTCTATTATCCATTGTTGCTGGCACTGGCATTATTGGTATTGGAATACATCCTAGAGCGAAGTGTCTTCAGGAGATTTCCCTGATGATTCGTTTTGAAGCTTATCCTGAATTGGTCCAATGGGTCTTGTGGCTCATAATTCCTTCCCTGGTCATGGTTGGATTTTGGGCACGAATGGTCAAACGTAAAGTCCTAAATCGAGCCGGTGATCCAGAACTGATTGAACAGCTCTCACATAGTGTGAGTAAGGGAAAACGTCGCACCAAAGATTTCCTTCGAATTTCAGCAACTCTCCTTATTCTTTTTTCTATCTGGGGACCCAAGTTTTCAGATGAACTGACTGAGATTAAACGAGCAGGTGTTGATATCGTAATTCTCCTCGATGTCTCAAACTCAATGCGTGCTCAGGATATCAAACCTGATCGATTAGAAAAAGCTAGATTTGAACTAAGGAATTTGCTCAAAAAACTTCGCGGTGATCGGGTAGCTCTCGTTGTTTTTGCAGGGGAGGCTCATTTGCAAACTCCCTTAACCCTGGATTATTCCGCTTTTGAGATGTTTCTCGATATCTCTGATGAATCTTTGATTGGAGTACAAGGCACCTCTTTTGAGCAAGCCCTGGAGATAGGTTTAGCTGCATTCGAACAAGAGGACCTGCAACATCGGGCTATGATTCTTATTTCCGATGGAGAAGATCACGAAGGCCAACTCGATGAAATATTACAGCAAGCTAAAGATGAGGGTGTCATCATTCATACGGCAGGTATTGGATCATTTTCTGGAACCCCTATTCCAAAGTATGATGATTTGGGTAAACTAAAGGGATACAGAAAGACAAAAACGGGCGAAGTTGTGACAACCAGGCTCTACACGGAGATTTTGCAAAGTATTAGCGTAGAAACGGGTGGGCGTTTTGTTCATCTCAATTCAGCATCTGCAAGCCTGGATGATATTTATAATGACATATTGGGCATGGAGCAAAAGGAATTCAGTCGTCACGAGTTTACAGATTTCAAAGAGCAGTACCACTGGTTTGCCTGGCTAGCGCTGATCCTGTTAATCATAGATTTGATGATCACTGATCTGCATGGAACCTCCCGTAACTGGCAAGGGGATTATATCGATGATTAGTTTACTATCCCGTTTGACCCTATTGTTGTTTATGGTGAACCTGACTATGGGGCAAGGCAATGCCGAGAAGTCTTTTAATGGTGAAGCCTACGAAGATGCCATAAAAGTCTGGGATAAGATGTTAGAAGAAAATCCTGAGCTAAAAGGCATTCATTACAATCAAGGCAATGCCCAAGTGCGTCTGGGTGAACTCGATGAGGCCATCAAATCTTATGAACAGGCATTGAGCCTTAAGGATCGGGATGCTCTCGCTGATGTTTATTACAATATGGGGAATGCCTATCTTCAGAAACAAGACACTGAAAAGGCGAAAGAATTCTATCGACAAGCGTTGCGTTTACGTCCACATGATGAGGATGCAAAAGCCAATCTCGAATTACTGAATCATATACCTCCACCACCGCCACAAGATCAGCAATCTGACCAGAATCAGGATGACCAAGAAAATCAGGATGAAGATCAGAAAGATGATCAGAAGTCTGATTCTCAAGACCAGGATGATAAGCAGCAGGATCAAGAGCAACAAGATGATCAAAAATCTGAAGATGAGCAGCAACAGGATCAATCTCAAAATCCTGATGATGGTGGTGAGGATCAAAAGCCACCAGAACAGTCACAGGATGAACAACAGGTTGATCAGGAAGAGCTGATGAATGCACAACAATTATTAGACGCTCTTAAAGATCGCGAAACTGAAAATATGCGTGAGCAGATCAGATTGAAAACATCTGGGCAGGATAATGAGAAAGATTGGTAAAATGGGGAGAATTTCTAAATATTTATTATTACCACTGATTTTACTGATCAGTAGTATTTATGCACAGCCAAGAATATCAGCCTCCATTGATGCGAAACAGGTGTTGGTACAAGATTCATTTTCATGGACCTTATCCGTAGAAGGCAGTGAGGATATGCCCCAAGTACATTTACCTGAGATTAAGAAAGTCGCGAGACTATCAGGACCCATGCAGTCTTCAAATTATACTTACGTCAATGGCAAAATGAGCAGTAAAAAAACGCTCACTTATACTTTTGTAGCGCTTGAACCTGGTAAAGTGACGATTCCTCCAGTACAGGTTATTCTTGGTAAAAAGAGTTATTTAACCAAGGCGCTCAATTTTGTAATTGTTGCTGCAAAAGGGAAAACGGGTGCGGCCAGTCAGACCGTATTTCTTAGGGCAATCCCATCCAAAACAAAAATTTATATTGGTGAACCAATAACGGTTCGGTACAAACTATTTACCAAAGTTGGCGTCTATAACTATCAAGTTTCGAAACTACCAGATGCAGTTGGATTCTGGGCAGAAGAAGTGCCTCAGGCATCCCAGCCCAGACTGGTTTCAGAAGTAGTAAATGGTGTTCGCTATAATACTGCAGTTCTAAAGACCGTACTCTACTACCCAACTCGATCTGGTGAATTAATCATTGATCCTTTAAAGACTGAGTTAGAAATTGAAGTAAAATCAAAACAGAATAATCGTCGTGCGTTTAATGATCCATTTTTCAATGATCCATTTTTTGGTGGGAATAGAAAAGCAACCCGTGACTTTTTATCAAACCAAGTCAAAATATCTGTTACAAGCTTGCCAGATCCACGTCCTGCAAACTTTAGTGGTGCTGTTGGAAAATTTCAGATTAGAGCAAGCCTGGATACAAATGCTGTTTTTGCCAATGATGCAGTGGGCTTGAGCATTACTCTGAAAGGCACAGGTAACTTTAAATCATTAAAGCTTCCAGTTCCAAACCTACCCGATGATATTGATGTCTTTAAGCCAGAACGTTCGGAAACTATTAAGATCAAGGGTAAGACCCATAGTGGGTATAAGAAGTCAACATATTTGTTGGTGCCCAGGGAACCAGGGAATGTGGTCATTGATCCCATTGAGTTCACATATTTTGATTTGCAGGCTAAGAAATACATCACCAAGAGTAGCGGGTGGATCAAGCTATCAGTGTATGATGCAGAGGGCACCCAGCCTGTTGTGACCTCAGGTTACAGCCGAGAAGAAGTAGCCTTAATGCAGGAAGATATTCGCTATATCAAGTCACCTGATACTCATGAAATTAATCGCCAATCAGAAATATTTGGATTCCTATATTGGGGTATTCATATCATCGGTATTATGGTACTCATCGGAGGTTTCGGCCTGGAGTACCGTTCACAGCAACTCCACGGAAATGCAAACCTAAGAAGAAGTATCAAAGCCATGGGAAAGGCCCGGAAAAAGCTTAAACAGGCTGAGCGACTTGCTGAAGATTCACCTGAATTACGTGCTATTTTACAACAGTGTATCGCTGGTTTTATCGGTGCTCGTTTGGACGCAGCTGAGAATGCACTCAATACTTCGGAACTCATTGAGGTATTACACAAAAAGGGTGTGGCAGAAGACATCATTGAAGAAACGGATCAGTTCCTGGAAGGGATGACCCTTGATCGATTTGCACCGGGTGCAGTTCAGAGATCCGCAAGCGAATGGATACAAGTCACACGTGATCTATTGCAACGTTTGGGGAGAGTCCTATGAGATTAACCAAGCGAACGTCAGTCATGCTTGCTCTTTTCATGGTCGTGAGCGTCAGTTACGCGATTGATTTTGACAATCTTATGCTATCGGGAAATAAATATTACGAGCAGGGTGAATTTGAGTTGGCAATCATCAATTATGAAAAGGTGGTATCAGCAGAAGGTTCATCAGCCACACTCTTTTATAATTTGGGTTGCGCCTACTTTAATCAGAAAGAATATGGTCAAGCAATCCTGAATTTTGAGAAGGCAGGAGAATTGGCCCCACGTGATCCCGATATTCTGCACAATCTTGAATTTAGTAAATTATTTTTGAAGGATCGTTTTGAATTACCAGAGGCCATGCCGTTGGTGGCGTGGTTTACTTCTTTTCGCCAGAGTTTAGCGCTTTCAGAATTGCGCTTTATTGAAATTGTCCTGTTTATCCTTCTGGTTATCAGTGTTTTACTCTATCGCTGGCAACGGAATAAATCAGCTGGAAATGCCATGCTTGTTATGGTTTATATGACTGGAATTCTATTCGTATTGTCAGCTGGCTGGCTGTGGGATAGAGTGCTCTCTTCAGAAGAACAGCATGTAGTATTGCTGGTGAATGAGGCAAATATATCGAGTGCACCCATACCGGGATCGAGTACACTATTTGTAATTCATGAAGGTACTACAGCCGAGATATTAGATGCCACAGATGCCTGGTATGAAATTAGATTGCCGGATGGAAAAACAGGATGGATAATGCATGAAGCTGTTGGTATATATTAGTTTGTTGCTCCCAATTGTGTTGTGGAGCCAGAGTAGTAACAAGTTGGATGAATCTTTTGACCCAACAACGCTCAATGATTGGCCTGAATCAAAAGCCAGAATTGAACAGATAAAGTCATTAACAGAATACTTTTCTGGGTTAGATGAAGTTTCTGACTCGATAGAAATTATAGAATACTCTGATCACGTTTTCAGAGTTCAATTGGCCAGTACCAGAGATTATGATCAAGCCATTGCCCTAGAAGAACGGGCCAGTCATTCTTTTGATGATGATATATTGATTCAATTCGATAGTCCGTACTATAAAATCCGAGTTGGAAAAATGAGTAGTCGGGAAGAGGCACAACAATTACAACAAATAGCCATAAAAAATGGATATCGACGGGCCTGGGTGATCAGAACTGAAAATGCCTTGGCTAAAGAAAATTAGAACGGGAGTATTATGTCCGGTCATAGTAAATGGTCAACCATTAAACGCAAAAAAGCAGTTGTTGATGCAGCTCGTGGTAAGGTTTTCACCAGGGTTGCGAAAGAATTAACCATTGCCGCCCGTTCTGGCGGAGGTGATGAGGCTGCAAATCCGCGTTTACGAACTGCTATGGCCACAGCTAGAGCAGCCAACATGCCTATGGTCAATGTTGAACGGGCTATTAAGAAAGGCACTGGAGAACTTGAAGGCGTAATCATTGAAGAGATCGTCTATGAAGGTTATGGTCCAGGAGGCGTGGCTTTAATGATGGAAGTCGCCACTGATAACCGCAATCGTACAGTTTCTGAAATCCGCCATCTTCTGAGTAAGCACGGTGGTAATTTGGCAACGACCGGTTCGGTAGCCTGGATGTTCGATACCAAAGGTGTCATTCAGATTAATTCAGATGGCATTGATGAAGATGAGTTGATGATGATTGCTTTGGAAGCTGGAGCAGAGGATTTGGTTAACGAAGGTGAATATTTTGAAATAATCACTGGTCCAACTGATCTGAACACTGTTAATGAAGCCATCCTTGCTGCTGATTTTGGTATTGAAGCGGCTCAAATTCAACACATCCCCAATAATTTCACTGAAGTAAGTGCTGATGATTTACCTGCAGTCGTAACCCTGATGGAAATCCTGGATGATTACGACGACATGCAAAAGCTCTCAGCCAGTGTGAATTTTACAGATGAAATGCTGGAAGGATTGGAGTAATCCCTGCGTATAATCGGAATTGATCCAGGCCTGAGAATCTTGGGTGTTGGCGTCGTCGATTACGATGGAAACCGATTCATGCCTGTTTATTCTGGCGTCGTTAAAACCAAAAGTAGTGACCCTCTTTCTGATAAGTTAGCCCTGTTGTATGAGGGAATCATGGATGCCATCAAAACCTACCAACCTGATGTTCTATCCATTGAGGAAGCTTTCTATGGAAAGAATGCAAGAACTGCATTGCTCATGGGGCATGTACGTGGGGTTGCTATGGTGGCAGGACACCATGCTAACCTGGAAGTCCACGAGTATGCCGCACGGAAAGTGAAATCTTCTGTTACGGGGAATGGAGCTGCTGATAAGACACAAGTGCTCTTTATGGTGAAACGCTTGCTCAAGTTAAAAGAGGATCCTGTAACCATGGATGCCTCCGATGCTTTGGGAATTGCAATCTGCCATGGCTTGAATTATAAACTTGCAAAAATGGGGTCTTGATGTACGAATTTATTTCTGGAAAATTAGACAGTAAACAGTCAGACCTCATGGTCATTGAAGCCAACGGGATTGGTTATCGACTAAAAATATCCTTCAGTACGTATGAGCAATTACCAGTAGTGGGAACCCAGGTAAAAGTCTACACCCACTTACATGTTCGTGAAGATATCTTTGATCTATTTGGCTTTGCCCAAAAGGTAGAACGGGAGTTCTATTACAAGTTGATCGCCATTTCAAAAATTGGTCCTAAAGCTGCCCTGGCCATACTCTCGGGTGGTTCTCCTGCAGATATTAGCAATTGGATATTGGCCGAAGATGCCAAAACCATCGCCAAAACACCTGGGATAGGCCCCACAACGGCTAAGCGAATTATTTTAGAATTGAAACCCAAGATTGAAAAGGAATTGGGGACTTCTGGAGGAGGGAGTCTGGTTGCTGACCTGGGTACAAGCAGCATTGAAGATGAGGCTATCATGGCCTTAGAAGCACTCGGTTATGCCCGCTCAGATGTTTATGCCAAAATCCGTCGGATAGTAGAGGAAAACGACTCAGAACTCACAACAGAACAACTGATTAAAAAAACGCTAAAAAAATAATCAATACCTATCCGGCTTGTAAAGCCAAGGCATGCCTTGGCTCGACAGGCTATCGTGGCAATTGTGTTGGAGTCATAAAAGTCCATAGAACACACAAATCACTCACGACCTTATCACCAAACCCCAAACGTCCCAACGTCCCAACGTCCCAACTCCCAAACGCCCAACCTAGCACACCTTTTGCATTGTAGTCATTCATGATTTACGATAAAATTATTATCGGTGGAGGTCTTGTTGGCCTCGCTACGGCGTTGGCTATTCGGGAGCAGGACCCTGATTGTAAGTTGGCTGTGCTGGAAAAAGAAGGAGCCTGGGCTCAACATCAGTCGGGCCGTAATAGCGGTGTCATCCATGCTGGTGTCTATTACAAACCTGGAAGTAAAAAGGCAGAATTTGCCTTGGCTGGCAATCGATCTATGTACGCTTTTTGTGAGAGATATAACATCCCGTATGAGCGATGTGGAAAATTGATTGTAGCCACAGCAGAAGATCAGCTCTCAGGATTAGAAACACTTACCGAGCGTGCAATAGCTAATGGACTTGAGATTAAACGTTTGCGTGCTGAAGAGGCTAAAGAAATTGAGCCTAATGTCAATTGTGTTGCTGCCTTGGAAGTTCCATCAACTGGGATCGTTAATTTCGAGCTTGTAGCGGCAAAGTATGCTGAATTACTAGGGACGCAAAATGTGGATTTATTTCTCAATTGTCAGGTAGAAGGACTCAAAGAGCTTGATTCAGGTTATCTAGTAGCCACTTCCAATGGGGTATATCAGACAAAATATTTAATATCTGCCAGCGGCCTTTATGCTGACAGAATGACTGGAAAAGCAGGAATTGATCCTGAAATGAAGATTGTACCCTTTCGAGGTGAATATTGGCATCTTAAATCGGACAAGCAGCACCTGGTGAAGAATTTGATATATCCGGTTCCTAATCCAAATTTCCCTTTTCTTGGAGTACACATGACCCGTCTGATTGATGGAAGTGTTCATGCCGGTCCCAACGCTGTCCTTGCCTTCAGTCGTGAAGGTTATACCTGGGGAACTATCTATATGCCAGATCTTTTTGAGACGCTGACTTATTCAGGGTTTTGGAAAATGGCTCATGGTTATCTGGGAGAAGGTCTTAAAGAGATGTATCGTTCACTTGTAAAATCTGCATTCCTCCGAAGTGTTCAAGAATTGATTCCTGAGATTGTTGCAGACGATCTGGTCCGGGGTGAGGCTGGCGTACGAGCACAAGCTTTGCGATCCGATGGTAGTCTGGTAGATGATTTTGAATTACTGGAAAGAAAAAATGGCATCTTTGTCTTGAATGCACCTTCACCAGCGGCAACGGCTAGTCTCGAGATAGGGAAGTATATCGCTGATAGAATGAGTTAGAAGTGACAATATTCGAATAACCACTTATAGCTGATTTAAACAACATTGTAATGGCGGTCGTTTCGGCCAGGCTCAGCATCCTTAAATCAGCAATCCATTGAACCCAACAACTCAAAAACTCATTGAACCCAAAAACTCATTGAACTCAAGAACTCATTGAACTCAAGAACTCAAGAACTCAAGAACTCATTGAACTCAAGAACTCAGTAACTCAAAACCCCACCAACTCGAACGGTCGTTTCGGCCAGGCTCAACGTCCTTAAATCAGCAATCCATTGAACCCAACAACTCAAAAACTCATTGAACCCAAAAACTCATTGAACTCAAGAACTCATTGAACTCATTGAACCCAAAAACTCATTGAACCCAAAAACTCATTGAACTCAAGAACTCATTGAACTCAAGAACTCATTGAACTCAAGAACTCAAGAACTCATTGAACTCAAGAACTCAGTAACTCAAAACCCCACCAACTCGAACGGTCGTTTCGGCCAGGCTCAACGTCCTTAAATCAGGAATCCATTGAACCCAAGAACTCAAAAACTCATTGAACCCAAGAACTCATTAAACTCAAGAACTCAGAAACTCAAAAAACTCACATTCCCGTCAGCAGCAGTCACCAGGATAGAGTTACCCGTCACAGTGGCAATCGTGTTTACCAGACCATCGCTCACTCGATAATGCCAGATAACTGCTCCAGTTAAACTATCCAGGCAATACACGCGACCATCTCGTGTTCCAAAGAATATCTGATCATCTTCCTCAATGATTGCAGAGGGAGCAAAATCATAACCAAAACCAGCATGCACATTCCATTTGATTTCAAAATCTGAGGCCTCACTTCGAATAGCGAACACACTGTCTTGCATGGTGCGGGCAAATATTGTTTTCTTATCCTCAGAAATACCGATGGTCTCCCGGACCTTATGACCCGTTTTTCTCCATACCGTTTTTCCATCAGAAATATTGATCGCGGTCATTGCTCGGTCAGGCGCTACAATAAAAACTTTACTATCGGCTGTTACAGGCCAGCATGCAGCGGGGGAATACAGTGGTCCCTGTCGACCTTCTGACCACTTCCATCTTAAGGTCCCATGCTTGAGGTCAAGTGCATAGAACCCACCATCCCAGGCTCCAAACATGACCAGCCCACCGCTTATGACGGGCTTGGTTTCGATGTATCCATCAATCGTAGAATTGCTCCAATTCAGTTTGCCATTTCTCAGTTTGAGACTACGAAAAACCCCATTCCCGCTTCCAATAAAAACATTTGATTTGTGAATCAGGGGAGAACCCAAGACCGGACCATTTGTCTTTATCTGCCACTTTAATTGACCATCACGGGTGGATAAGCAGGTAATGGTTGAATCGATTGATCCAAATACAACTCTCGAACCCTTTATTGCAGGAGTTGAATGAATCGCATCGTGGGCCGACCAATTCCAATTTTGAATTCCTGTCTCAAGATCCAGAGCCAGTACTTTTCCTGCAGTCGTACTCACAATCACCTGATTGTTTTGAACCGCTGGCGCTGATGTAATAATTGATCCAGTTGCAACCTGCCAGGTGAGTGCGACGCCAGATGTATCATTTTCTGAGTAGTCAGGATAGGGTAGGAGTAAAGTGTCTGCCGGTCGATTATTGCCAAGTGGGAGTGAATACCACATTCTCAGACTGTCAAGGCTTGGAATTCTTTCACTGAATTCGGCAACCTTGGGATACAATTGGACCAGGGAATACCCACTACCGGCCTGGCGTCTTCCCAGTGTTGATCGGCTCATTATTCCTGGGATACCTTCATAAGACTGCACTCTGTTGGAATGCCCATGACCATGAAGAATGGCTTGAATATTAAATGGACGTATTACATCTCTCAATGCATGCCAGTTATCGATGGAAGGGTCCAATGGATAATGGAGAACAATAAAAACCTTCTGCTGTGGATCAGTGAGGGCCTGAAGCATCTCGTTTACCCAGGCAATATCATCAGGATCGATGTATCCATTTCCCATTCGCATGAGTGGACCTTGGTGAACGCCTATAAATAGGTACTCACCCCATTCAAACATAAATCGATCGTTTCCCCAGAGCTGACTGAATCTACCACCTCCGGAATCCGTCCATTTTGTATCATGATTGCCTGGTATGATGTAGTAGGGAATGTCCATACTATCTAAGAGGGATTTTGCAATTTGAAGATTGTCTCCCATATCGATCTCAGAAATATCTCCTGAGACGATGGCGAATGAGACTGCATTCTCCTGTTTGATGTCCTGGACAACCGTCCTCAAATCTTTTTTACCAGTTGTAGACCCAACATGAATATCCGTCAGCCATGCAAAGCGGATTGAGGTAGTATCTGTTGGTTGAGAAAAAAGAATACTTACAAAAAGTAAATTGAAGAGGAAAAATCTAAGCGGTAGATGCATAACAAACTCTTTTATTTCAATATAATTCCTGTGATCGCTGAAAGAAGAACTGAAACAATGATCACTCTCAAATTGAAAGTTTTAAAGCTCCCTATGTTTTCTATAGATTTTCAATATTAATATTTTCAATTTTGACCTTCTCGTGTGCCCATTAGATTCGAAGCTGAATAATTTGCGTAAGGACACGCCCAAAATGAAATTAACTGCCTTTCACTCTATCCATAATTCACTCGGTGCCAAAATGGTTCCCTTCGCCGGGTTCGAGATGCCCATTCAATATGAAGGTATCATTGCTGAACATGAACGTGTAAGAAACCATGCTGGCCTTTTTGATGTGTCGCACATGGGTGAATTTTGGGTTTCTGGTCCTCAAGCTCTCGAATTTGTGGAATATGCAACTGCCAATAATGTTGCATCATTATCAACTGGACAAATTCAGTACTCCACGATGTGTCTGGAAGATGGTGGGATCGTTGATGATTTATTGGTCTACCGTTTTAAAGATAGATTTATGCTTGTAGTCAATGCCTCAAACTTAGAGAAGGATTTTCTGCACCTGGCAGCGATTGCCAAAAACTATGATGTTCAGATACAAGATGGGTCGGATGGAATCGCCTTGCTGGCCCTTCAAGGACCTGAGGCAAAAAATATTATGGCAAAAATTACGACTGCAAGTTTGGATAATCTGGATTTCTACCATTTTGGAATTGGAAGTGTTGCTGGCTTTGACATGATCATATCGCGTACTGGCTATACTGGAGAGATGGGGTTTGAACTCTATCATGACCCTGTCGATTCAGAGGAGCTATGGCAGGTAATCATGGATGCTGGTGAAGAATTTAAGATCGCACCCATTGGGCTAGGCGCACGTGATACACTGAGACTTGAGATGAAATTCTGCCTCTATGGCAATGATATTGATGAGACCACGACTCCTCTGGAAGCGCGTTTAAGTTGGGCTGTAGATTTAGACAATGGCGATTTTCTTGGCCGAGATGCCTTACTCAAACAGAAAGAAACGGGGATCAAACGCTTTCTTGTTGCGTTTGAAATGTTGGATCGGGGATTACCCCGCAATGGTTATAATCTATTCTCAGGATCAGAGAGGGTTGGTATCGTAACCAGTGGGGGACAAAGTCCTACCCTCAAAAAGGGGATTGGTTTGGCATACGTCGATAAGCCCTACCATAAATTGAACACTGAATTGCAAATTGATATGCGAGGCCGACGCCTCAATGTGAAGATTATAAAGCCACCCTTTATCAATAAGAAAACCAGTTAAGCCTATGGTCTTGAAAAAGAAAAATAATATCAGCCTAGAAGAAAAGAGTCGTGAGATTCTTGGTATACTCACGATGGTGGTGGGACTTTTTGTACTTTTAAGTCTCATAAGTCACAATCCCAGTGAAGAGCTAACCATCATGCCCGGTGTCCATTTTTATAACTGGATGGGTTATTTGGGTATTTTCATCTCACATGTTCTGTTTAAAATGTTTCTTGGATGGGGTTCTCTCGTCATCGCTTTACTTATCGCAGTGTGGGGGTATGTGATTTTCGCTGAAAAAAAGTTCCAACCTGCATTTCGGTTCACAGGATATAGTTTTGGCCTCACCCTATTCTTAATCACTTTATTTACATTAATTGCAGATCGTGCAGGGATGCCAGGTGATATGCTTTACCGACATGCCGGTTATTTCTCGGTCAATTTAGCTCAACTATTAAATGACTTCATGGGCTTTCCTGGGGCTTTGCTCATTTTGCTAGCAGGACTGCTTGTCACGCTTCAGGCTTGGCGTGGGTTCTCATTTAGAAAGATTAATGAATGGATAGAGGATCAACTTTCTCAATACAAAAACAAATTTAATAAAGCAGTAAAAAAGCGGTCTAAAAAGAATGATTTAAAGTCTCGGTCACAAGCGCCCATCCAGAGGGAAGAGTCAATTGCTAATCCTGCGCCTGAAAAATCTGCTAAAAAGGTAAAGCCCCTGCCTCCACCGATTCAGCATGAAGAAAGCTTACCGAAAAATCTGGGTAAGGCTGAACAGACGATACTCCGCCCCAATGAAATCGAAATTGAAGATGCCGTAATTGAAGATGAAGTTGACTATGACAATACGTTAGATCGCGTTCCAAAACGGGAGTATAAATTACCTTCGGTGGATATTCTTGCTGAACCACCACCCATTTCCGCCGGGCAATCCAAAGAAGTTTTGCTTAGAAATGCTGAGATATTGATTCAGACCCTGGAAACGTTTAATGTTGACGGCCGAGTGACGAATATTGCTCCAGGCCCAGTGATTACCCGCTATGAGGTCGAGCCAGGACCTGGAATCCGGGTCGCCAAGATTGCCAGCCTTTCAGATGATATTGCTCGGGTTATGGAAGCACAGAGTGTCCGTATCATTGCCCCGATACCCGGAAAAAATTCTGTTGGGATTGAGCTCCCCAATGCGGAACCCGAAATTGTGTACTTTAAAAGTGGAATTAACTCACCGAAATTTTCTGAACCATCTTCAGTGTTAAGCATTGCCTTGGGTAAAACGACTGCTGGTGAAATCTTTGTAGCCGATTTAGCAAAGATGCCTCACCTATTGGTTGCTGGTGCGACGGGCTCAGGAAAATCTGTATGTATCAACACGATCATTACCTCGATTCTTTACAAGGCTCGGCCAGATCAAGTCAAATTTATTATGATCGATCCTAAAAAACTGGAATTGTCCACCTATAAACGACTCAAGGGTTACCACCTTATTACCAGTGAGAACATTGATGAATATGTGATTACATCTCCGAAAAATGCGATCCATGCCTTACGTTCTGCATTGTTAGAAATGGAGAAACGATATGATCTGCTCTCCAAGAAGACGGTGCGTAACATTGACCAATACAATGAGCGAGCAACAGGTGTGGATGGTTATGATCCAATCCCATACATCGTTGTTTTGATTGATGAATTAGCAGATCTAATGATCACTGCCGGTAAGGAGATTGAAGAACCTATTGCCCGTTTGGCTCAGATGGCCCGTGCTGTTGGAATTCACCTGGTTATTGCTACACAGAGACCTTCAGTAGATGTGATTACAGGTGTTATCAAGGCCAACTTTCCTACTCGAATTGCATTCAAGGTTGCTCAGAAAAATGATTCTCGAACTATTTTAGATCAAAATGGTGCTGAAAAGTTATTGGGGCGCGGCGATATGTTGTTTCTTGCTCCAGGTGCACCTTCTCCAGTACGTCTTCACAATGCTTTTGTCACACTGGAAGAAATTGAAGATGTGTTGGATCATGTGGAAAAGCAGCCCAAACCGGATGAAAAGCTTTTGCCAGCCATTATTGATGAACAAGATCCCAGTATTGCCGGTACTGAGGGCGGTGGGGAGCGAGATGTCCTTTTTGATGAGGCCTACCGTTTAGTCGTTCTTCATCAGCAGGGCTCTGTTAGTATGCTTCAACGTCGCTTGCGTGTGGGGTATGCTCGGGCTGGGCGGCTCATTGATGAGTTGGAAAGATCTGGAGTTGTAGGTCCCAATACGGGTAGCAAGGCTCGTGAGGTTCTGGTTGGCCCGGAAGTCTTGGACAATCCAGGATTTGATGAAGATATCTTAGATGATTAGAAATCATCCCTTCCTAAATATTGGGTTAGCTCCTCTGCGTTTGTTTTTACAGTTAGGCCTTCTTGCTAGCTTGATCGTGGGCCAAGTTCAAGCCAGAAATCCACCAAAACAATTGATACACGTGATTGATCATTTTATGAATTTAGACTCTACCAGTCTCGAAATTTCGCAGGTCATTGACTGGCGATTTTCAAGTAAATATGACTCTGTGAGTCTCCAGATGGATATCAAGGGAGGGCGTAACTTTCGACTCACTCTCGCTGACTTCGGTTTGGAAATATTTGTCACCGAAAAAGAAATGATCACTCTCAACCATGTCCGTGCGCAAATTTTGTATGAGGAATCATCTCCTGATGCACTGATAAAACAATTATTTGTAGGTGGGGACCTGGATGATACTCGGTTTAAACGTGAGGAAAATCTGGGAGATGGTTTACGCCAACTTGATTTTCAGTTTGTTGGGGATTTCTCTGATTGGGAAAGTTTGTCTGTAATTCTCGATGAAAAAGATGACTTGAAGCGCATAACGCTGATTGATTACGATGGTAATAAATATCTGATTACAATGGTATATCAGACAAAATTTAATGATTTCATGCTTCCAGATGTAAAACAGGATTATCTGCATTACCAGGTTGCGGATTTACGGGAGTAAACGTGCGGATTAGTGCATTAGTGAAAGAGCATCCTCTTAAGTTTCTTATATCGGTAGCTGTAAGTGTCGGTCTGATTTATTACTCATTCAAAGACTTAGAATGGGATTCATTTATCCTCGCCCTCAAGTCTATCAATTATTGGATATTGGCAGGTGGAGCAGTTGTCTTGGTTTTTAGCAATGTCATCCGCGCTGCTCGGTGGAGAATTCTGCTCATGCCGCAGAAGACCTTAAAGCGAATATACTTATTCGAAGCAACCATGATGGGGTATATGGGTAATAATGTATTACCCTTTAAGCTTGGCGAAGTTCTCAGAGCCGTTGTGGTGTCCAAGCGTCATGATATTAAAGTAAGTGGCGTAGGCGCCTCCATTGTTGTTGAGCGAGGCTTGGATATGTTTTCTTTCCTCATCCTTGCAGGTCTATACGGATTAATGGTCCCTTCATTTGCGACAGCACAATTACTGGCAACGTTGGGGCTCAGTGCCTTAGTTATGGTTGTTATTTTTGGGTTTTGGGTAAATCGACATCATGATCGCTATTTCCACCGAGTTGAAACCTGGACTCAAAAGATGAATGATTCAGGTCATCCTAAGCGGGCTGAGCACATTATCTCCATATTTAAAGGGCTAGAGACCATTTGGCGTATGCCAAAACCATTGCACGTCATTGTACAAACCATATTCTTATGGATTCTCTATTTGATGGTCACGATCCTTGGATTAGCAGCTTTTGATTTTGGCCTCAACATGGCTGAACTTTGGGAAGTCTCACTTATTCTGCTGATTTTTACCACCCTATCACTTTCGATTCCAGCAGCCCCGGGCTATGTTGGCACTTACCATAGTGCCGTATTAGCAGCATTGATGATGTTCGATATAGATAATGATCAGGCCAAAGCTTTTGCCATTGTCCTTCATCTATTGAATTACCTCATCTATACGCCGACAGGAGCTTGGTATCTAATGAAGGCTGGCTTAAGTTTGGATTTGGCTAGTTCAGAAAATGAGTAATTCTGCTGAATAGTTATTCCTGCTTTTCAATTTTAGTAATTTAACATTGCATCATCATAGTGATGTATATAGTTTGCATATATATGCGTATCGTGTGATATTCCATTCGTACTTGACTTGAGAGACCTTGCGCATTAGCATTGATAGCTAAGAAAGTACATTTCTGTTGTGAATTTATTGTGAGATGCCCTCGCTTTACGGGGACGATCAGATGAATTTGCGGGGTAGCAACAAACTTGATATAGGAGTCAATAATGAATGAATTAAACCTCACTGCAAATCTAATTCTACGTAAGCACAAAGAACAAAGTGCTTTACCGGTTCGTGAACGGGATTGGGGCAAAATTGAGGGTATGGTTGATAAAATTAACTCGGTAAACACCACATTTCAGATTCTTGCATCACTGGTATTCGGGGTTTCCTTTTCAATTGTCAGTCTATTAGCATTAATTTTTGTCGGTGGATCAAGTATTGATACGGCAGGGATCATTTCAGGGAATTTCGTAGTCTCTGTCATTGTTGGGATCGCGATAGCGCTTTTTATCCTTGCAAGACAACAGCGAGCAAATGTAGCAAGCGCAGTTGCACGTGTTCTTGATGAGATGGATCTTGTACAACGAGAATTTACTCCTGTCAATATGGCAACTCAGATAACCGAAGAAGTTGAAGAAAAGGGTGCTTCGGTAACTGATCAATTCCTGAAATAGGATTTTCAATAAGTCCTTTATTTCCCTACAAAAGAATGTCCAAAAAAGCTGGGAAATCTGCTTGCCCACACATAGGTGGGCAGTTACTTTCGCACGCTTTTTCACATCGTAAGATGTATTGGTATGGCTCAACACTTTGAGGCTCAGTCGGCAATATTGACTGGAATCTATTGAGCAGCTCTCTATCCTAGCTGGTATAGAGATATGATATCAAGATAACGATCTGAAAAATGAGAAGGACGTGATCAGGAAAACGATCGTGTGGCCTCATAAGGTATCCTTCATGGAGTAACTTGCCAGGCAGGTGGAGGGTAAGTTGTTGAGAGCGTTTTTTATACAGGGGTGATGCGGTCAGTTTTGATGGGTCATCCAATGGAAATAGATTTTTATAAGTGAATACAAATTATGAGTCATTTACCAATCATAATTTGCAATTCACAATGATTAAGGGTGATTAGCTCAGGTGGTTAGAGTACTTGCTTGACATGCAAGGAGTCACTGGTTCGAGTCCAGTATCGCCCACAAGGATATGAGTGAGAATGTGAATATAAAAATTACTTACCCCGATGGCAGAGTTGATGAAAAGCCATCTGGAATTCGTGCATCCGAAATAGCACGCGATATTAGCCCGCGTTTTGAACAACAATTGGTTGCTGCACGGGTCAATGATGTCCTGGTTGATCTTGATACCGTCCTGGTAGAGGATGCCTCAATTGTTTTTGTTAAGGCAGTTGATCCAGAAGCTCATGAAATTTTACTGCATAGTACTTCTCACATTATGGCCCAAGCGGTTAAACGTCTCTTTCCTGATGTGAAGGTTACCATTGGTCCCTCAATAGAGAACGGCTTCTATTACGATTTTGATATTGAAAAACCCTTTAGCGATGAACAATTAACCGCTATTGAGGCCGAGATGAAAAAAATCGTTGCTGAGGATCTTCCGGTCAAGCGAGTTGAGATATCCAGAGAAGATGCGATCAAGCGCTTTGAGGATATGAATGAGACCTATAAGGTCGAAATAATCTCAGAGCTCCCCGAAGGTGAAATTATCTCTGTTTATGAACAGGGTGAGTTCAGCGATCTTTGTCGTGGACCGCATATACCATCAACCAAACGCGCTGGAGCCTTCAAATTGCTTAGCGTTGCTGGTGCATATTGGCGTGGAAATGAAAATAATCAGATGCTGTCACGTATCTATGGAACAGCATTTCCGGATAAAAAAGCTTTAAAGAAATATCTCCATCTATTGGAAGAAGCCAAAAAGCGTGACCATCGTCGCCTTGGAAAAGAGCTGGGTTGGTTCAGTTTTCATAATGATGCCCCGGCAAATGCCTTCTTTCATGCAAAGGGGACTACAATTTATAATGGGATTATGGACTATGTCCGTGAATCCAATACGAAGCACCTCTACGAAGAAGTCAATACGCCACTTATTATGAGTGCTGAGATGTGGAAGCAATCGGGTCATTACGATAATTATCGTGAAAACATGTATTTTACGAAGATTGATGATCGTGACTTTGCGGTTAAACCAATGAATTGCCCAGGTCATACGCTGATTTACGGTGATACCCGTCGCTCATACAGAGATTTACCGATCAAGATGAGTGAGTTTGGACGCGTTCATCGCCATGAGAAGAGTGGTGTGACCCACGGTTTGTTTAGAGTTAGAACTTTTATTCAAGATGATGCCCATGTTTTCTGTACTGAGAATCAAATTCAGGCGGAAGTTGATGATATTTTAGACCAGGTGTTTGAAGTATACTCTGCCTTCGGTTTTAATGACCTGCATATTGAATTGAGTACGAAGCCCGAAAAGGCCATTGGTTCTCAGGAGGTCTGGGATAAAGCAGAAGGTGCCTTGGAAAATGTACTGAAGTCTAGAGGAATTGACTATCAACTGAATCCTGGTGATGGTGCTTTTTACGGTCCGAAAATAGATTTTCACATCAAAGATTCATTGAATCGAAGTTGGCAGTGTGGTACCGTCCAACTTGATTTCTCAATGCCTGAACGATTTGGCTTGACCTATACCGGCGAAGATGGCGGTGAACATCAGCCAGTTATGATTCATCGAGCTATCGTAGGTAGCCTCGAAAGATTTATGGGTATTTTAGTGGAGCATTACGCTGCCAGAATGCCAGTGTGGTTAGCTCCAATCCAGGTAAAAGTTATTCCGATTGCCGATCGTCATGAAGAATATGCACAGTCTGTTGTAAAAGAATTAAGAAGTGCCGGAATCCGAGTTGAAGCGAATTGGAAAAATGACAAAATAGGTCAAAAAATCCGAACTGCTGAATTGGAAAAGGTCCCTTATATGTTTATCCTCGGCGACCGTGAGGTTGAAGAGCAAAAAGTTAGTGTTCGTCGTCATGGTGCCGGAGATTTAGGCAGTCTTGACCTTACTGAAGTGAGCGAACAAATCAAGGTTCAAATTAGGGAGAGAATAGATCAAAAAGTATAAGGTTTACGCTAAAGAGGATGAACTTCGTATCAATGGTGCAATTGATGTCTCGGAGGTCTTACTCGTAGATGAAAATGGAGAACAGGTCGGAGTAGTGCCTGTTCAAGAAGCCTTGGTTCGGTCAGCAAAAACTGAACTTGATCTGGTTGAAGTAGCTCCCGATGCCAAACCACCGGTTTGTAAGTTGATGGACTATAGTAAGTACAAGTACGAAAAGGCTAAGAAGTCCAAAGAGTCAAAGAAAAAACAAAAGGTTATCCAGAATAAAGAGGTTCGCTTTAGACCCAATATCGAAGATCATGATCTGAAGACGAAGGTCAATAAAGCGCGTCAATTCCTGGATGATGGAGATAGAGTAAAACTTACGATCATGTTCCGTGGCCGTGAAATGGCCTATCTTGATCGTGGTCCCATCCTGATGACTAAGATAATGAGTTATCTGGGTGATGACGTTCATAATGAATATACGCCGACTATGGAAGGTAGATTTCTAACAACTGTAGTCACCTTGAAAAAGGGAGGTAACTAATCGTGCCCAAAATGAAATCAAATCGTGCTGCGAAAAAGCGCTTTAAACTTACCGGTAAAGGTAAAGTGAAAAGAAATAAAGCCTTCACCAGCCACATGCAAGCAAACAAATCACAAAAGCAGAAGAGAAAACTGCGTAAGTCCGGTCTTTTGACTGGCGGCGATGCTGCTAAAGTGAAAAAAGCAATTTCCGCTTAAGTATTTAGGAGTTATTAATGCCAAAAGCAAACAGTGCCGTTGCTCGTAAAAAACGACACAAAAAATATCTAAAGGCAGCCAGAGGTTATTATGGTGCCCGCTCACGTCTGTACAGAACAGCTCGTGAAACCGTTGAACGTGCCTGGGTTTATGCCTATCGTGATCGCAAAGATCGTAAACGCCAATTTCGTCGGTTATGGATTGCAAGAATCAATGCAGCAGCTCGTTTGAACGGGTTGAGTTATTCCAAATTGATGAATGGTTTAAAGCTGAGTAGTATTGATCTCAATCGCAAAATGTTGGCTGAGATTGCAGTGACTGATCCAGCTGGTTTCGCCACGATTGTAGCCAAAACGAAATAAACCACAGTTAGGAACGCGTATGTCGCTTTTTAAGAAAGTCGACGAATTACGCTCAGAATTCAAGCAAGCGTTGGCATCGAGTCCAGCGCTTTCTGATTTAGAGCAGATTAAGCAGCACTATTTAGGCCGTAAGGGCGTCCTGAATAATCTCTTTAAGCAGATCAGAGAAGTTGAAGCAGTCCATCGGGGCGAATTTGGCAACCTGGTAAATAGTTTGAAGGTAGAAGTTCAGGAAACAATTGATGCCCATCTATCAGGGCAGAAAGCCTCTCAGAGTGAATCGAGTGGTCTGGATGTAAGTTTGCCTGGCGTACAATATCAACGGGGCAGTATTCATCCCATTGAACAAACTATGCGGGATATGAAAAATATTTTTCATCGTCTCGGGTTTGATATCGCTGAAGGTCCTGAGGTTGAAACCCAATGGCACAATTTTGACGCCTTGAATTTTCCTCCTGAACATCCCGCCCGAGATATGCAGGATACTTTCTTTTTGGAGAATGGTTCTGTTCTGCGGACCCACACTTCCCCTGTACAAATTCGTCTCATGTTGGAAGAGCAGCCTCCAATTCGCTCAATAATGCCAGGAAGAGTCTATCGTAATGAAGCTATTGATGCTGGCCATTATTGTTTGTTTCATCAAATCGAAGGTCTCTATGTCAATGAAGATGTGACTCTCGGTGAGTTAAAAGCCACGCTTGAATTATTCTGTCGTGAATATTTTGGTGAGGACGTTAAATTACGGTTTCGCCCAAGTTTCTTTCCGTTTACAGAGCCTAGCAATGAGGTTGATGTCACGTGCTTTCTATGTAATGGTAAGGGCTGTAGAGTCTGTAAGCAAACGGGTTGGTTAGAAATTGGCGGTTGTGGAATGGTTGATCCCAATGTCTTCAAATCAGTTAATTATGACTCTGAAAAGTATACTGGATATGCTTTTGGAATGGGGGTAGAGCGGATCGCCATGCTCAAATACGGAATTAACGATATCCGCTTGTTCTATGAGAATGATGTTCGCTTTTTAAAACAGTTCTAAAAGTCAATGCTGATGTAACAATCAACTTCGTCATCCCGAACAGAGTCAAGGGATGAAACATGAGTATATTTCTTTAAACTTAGTCTCTCGATTCTGTTCGAGTTGACTTGCATAGCGTCCTGCTATTTGATCTAATTAGGATTAGAATATGAATATTTCTTACAATTGGCTTAAAGAATACATCGATTTTGATTTAACACCCCTCGAACTTGCTGAAAAGTTAACAGCAGCTGGACTTGAAGCAGTGATTGTGGAGCAATTTCCAGAATTCTTTAAATCTATCCAGGTCGGATATGTTACTTCAATGGAGAAACACCCCGATGCAGATAAGTTAAATGTATGCGAGGTAGACCTTGGAGATGGTGAGTCACATCAGATTATCTGTGGCGCCCCTAATGTTGATGCTGGTCAGAAAGTTGCTGTCGCTACCATTGGAACTACGTTTCCAGATGGCATGAGAATTAAGAAAGCAAAGCTCAGAGGCGTATTGTCACATGGAATGATTTGTTCTGAACGTGAGTTACAGCTTTCAGAGGATCATGAAGGTATTATGGTGCTGGATGAAGCGTCAAAGCCAGGTACTGACATGACGGATTATCTGTCGGGCAGTGATGTCTCGCTTGAGTTGGACCTAACACCAGATCGGTCTGATGCTTTAGGCCATATCGGTGTTGCTCGCGATCTGGCTGCCTTGCTCAATACCTCGATTCGTAAACCTGAAGTAGCATTAGATGAGTCCTCTCAAGCCACATCGGACATTATTTTTGTTGAGCTTAATAATGCTGAGGCTTGTCCGCGATATGCAGCTCGAGTTGTAAAAAATCTTACCATATCCGAATCACCTCGTTGGTTAAAACAACGCTTACAAGCGATTGGGATTCGATCCATCAATAATGTGGTTGATGCTGCAAATTATGTTTTGATGGAGACCGGTCATCCGCTGCATACATTTGATTTGAGGCATATAGCTGGGAATAAGATTATTGTTCGAATGGCCGAACCGAAGGAGAAGATAACCACACTTGATGGCAAAGAGCGTGAGCTGGATGATACCGTTCTGCTGATTTGTGATGGAGAGAAACCTGTCGCCGTTGCTGGTGTCATGGGTGGTGAAAATTCTGAAGTTAAACCGGATACCACTGATCTTTTGCTTGAAAGTGCCTATTTTGATCCTGTTGTTGTGCGAAAGGGAGCGAGGAAACTTCAACTCTCCACAGATGCCAGTCACCGTTTTGAACGTGGGACAGACCCCAATGGTGTTATCTATGCCTTAGATCGCCTTGCCGCACTCATCGTCGAGTTGGCCGGAGGTGAAATTACTGCTGGTGTTGTGGATGTTTACCCCCATACTATCGAAGCTGTAGATATCAATTTTAGAGTTGCACGGTGTAATAAAATTTTAGGAACCGATATCAACTCTGCCGATATGGAGATGATCCTTAGCGGTTTGGGGATGACGGTTGAATTGATCGATCCAGAAGTATTTAAGGTTACAGCTCCTACATTTAGACCTGATCTTACCCGTGAGATTGATTTGGTAGAAGAAATTGGCAGAATTTATGGATATGATAATATTCCCATTCCTGAATTCTTTACGATTTCCAATAAAATGAGCAAACCAACACCGGATAAGATGCGTGAACAGATTGTTGATCACCTCGCTGCTACAGGTTTTAATCATATCTTTGGGAATAGCTTAGTCAGCATTGATGAACATCCCATTGTACTTGGTGATGAAGAGCCGCTGGTGCTTGCCAACCCACTTTCAAGAGATATGGCCTCTATTCGGACTTCCCTCATGGTGGGTATGATTAAGGCTGCAGAATACAATATTAACAGACGGCAATCCGATCTGAAATTGTTTGAGCTTGGACAAACCAGTTCGGCAAGCTCAACTTCAGATACAGGAGCCGGAGAAGACACGCGCCTCGCCTTATTTATGTCGGGTGAGCTTCAAGTACAGCAGTGGTCACAAAAGGCGGTAAAATCTGATATTTTTCAGATGAAAGGAGTGCTGCAAGCTCTTTTTAATGATTTATTTGATACCCAAATACGATTTAAAAAGATAGAACATCCGCTTTTAGTCAATGCCGTTGAGATTGCGATTGATAAAGTCAAGCTTGGCGTCTTGGGAGAAGCCAAACAGGACGGGAGCAGTGGTGCTACACCATTGGGTATTTATTGTGAGATGAAAATACCGACTGATCTTGGCTCAAATAACAGTGTTAAATATGAAAAAGTAACTGCATTCCCCAGTGTGGAAAGGGATTTATCAATTTTGATAGATGCTAATGTGGTTTACTCTGATATTGAAAAAATCATTGAAGGTAATTGTGGTAAGTACTTAGTATATAGTCGCTTATACGATATATATGAAGGAAAATCTATTGCAAGTGGCAAAAAAAGTCTTACCTTTCGACTGGTTTTTCAAAATCAAAAGAGAACGCTTACTGAAAAAGAAATCGATAAGGATTTCAAGCGTATCCTCAAAGGATTGGAAGGCGCGTACAACGCCACATTAAGAGAGGCAATCTAGTGATCGAAGCCCTAAGCAAGTTTGAAGACAAGGTGAGATTGCTCGTTGCCCATGTGAGCTTATTAAAAAAAGAAAATCTTTCCCTTCGTAATCAGGTCATAGAACGGTCTGCGGATGGTGGACTCGGTAACCGAGCTGCAGTTCGTAGTAAGTTGAACAGTATGATTGAAATGATCGATACGGAGTTGGAAGCTTTGTGACGTGAATTCTAACCTATGTGTGAAATGAATAAGTGAACGATGTAATGAATACTCCTGATAACAATACAGTACAAGTCACAATTTACGGTAAGTCTTATACGATAAAAGGTAAGGCAGATTCAAGTTATATCAGTGGTGTTGCAAGTTATGTCGATATGAAAATGAGAGAAGTTGATGACGGCGCTAATCCCACCCAAGAGGAGGGGAAGGTTGCCATTCTAGCTGGTATGAATATTACAGATGAATTATTTTCATCCCGGCAGGAAAAAGAAAAAATAGCGAATACATTTGAAGAGCGTATTGGTGCGCTCACCGAACTCATTGATGAGACACTTAGCACATAAGGTAAAGAATTTCATATAACGGTGTATTCACACCGACGCCCTCGGGTACAGGACAAAGCTTATAAAGGTTTTTACCATATATGAAAGGTGAAACCGATGGACCTGACACTAATCATCCCAGTTGCTGCAGTCATCTTGGGATTTGGCATAGCAATACCCCTCGTATCATTTTCCTACAAAAAGAAGGCTGCTCAGGCTGGTATTCTTGCTGAGCAAATCATTGCTTCTGCTGAGAAAGAAGCTCGGAATGTGGTCAAGGAAAAAGAGCTTGAAGCTAAGGATGAAGCTCTGCAAATCATCCAGAATGCAGACACAGAAGCCCGCTCAAAATTTCAAGAAGTTAGAGAATCACAGCGCAATATTTCCAATAAGGAAATGAAACTCGACAACAAGTCTGAAGCCCTGGACCGTAAGGAATTGGATATCAGAAAGGTTGAAGCTGAAGTTTCTCAGGCTCTGAAAGAAGTGAATGCGGAAAAAGATCAATTTAGCGAATTGGTCAAGCAGGAAAATATCAAACTAGAGCAGATAGCAAGAATGTCCCAGGAGGATGCAAAGCAACTTCTCATTGAGAATATGAAAGAACTTGCTGAATCCGAGGCTGCGGTCATTACCAAACAGATTCGTGAGACTGCTGTCACCAATGCGAATAAAGAAGCCAACAAAATTGTGATCTCTGCTATTCAGAGATCTGCTGCCGATCATACGGCAGAGTCCACAGTGTCTGTTGTTGAACTTCCTTCAGATCAGATGAAGGGCAGAGTCATTGGACGTGAGGGAAGAAATATCCGCACCTTTGAACAACTGACAGGTGTGGAACTCATTGTGGATGATACACCTGAAGCCGTTGTGTTATCGGGGTTTGATCCTGTACGTCGTGAAATCGCACGCGTGGCCTTGACAAATCTTGTCCAGGATGGTCGCATTCACCCTGCTCGTATCGAAGAAATGATTAAGAAGGCTACCAAAGAAGTTGATGAGGAAATGCGTGTTGCAGCTGAAGAGGCTCTGACTGAATTGCATTTACCCGCGTTTCATGCCCAGATCATGAAGCTCATCGGTAGGTTAAAATATAGAACGAGTTATGGTCAGAATATCTTAAAACACAGTATTGAAGTTGGTTGGTTAACCGGTCTCATGGCTGCTGAACTTGATATGGACGGTGTATTGGCCAGACGTGCCGGTTTCCTCCATGATCTTGGGAAGGCGATTGACCGAAATACGGATGGTACTCATGCATTAATTGGTGGCGAGTATGCACGTAAATTTGGTGAGCCAGAAGCTGTAATCAATGCGATCGAATCCCATCACGAAGAAGTACCCATGACCGGTCCCATATCTGCTCTTGTTCAATCCGCAGATGCAATCAGTGGATCACGTCGCGGGGCTCGTGGTGATACCTTGGAAAGTTATATCAAACGATTAAGAAATCTTGAGGGCATTGCCACTGGTTTTGATGGCGTCTCAAAATCGTATGCCATTCAGGCCGGACGAGAAGTTCGTGTTATGGTTGAAAGTGATAAAGTGGATGATTCAAAGGCTCAGACACTCAGTTTGGAGATTGCTGGACGAATTGAAGCTGAAATGACTTATCCTGGTCAGATTAAGGTTGTGGTTATTCGTGAATCACGGAGCACAGCACTTGCAAAATAATCCTCTCATTTTGCGTGGAAAGGATGTTTCCTTAGCGGTTAAAGCTGAATTAGTAAAGCGCATAGCTGTTCTGGAAGAAAAAGGTGTTAAGCCAGGTCTAACCGCCGTCTTGGTAGGGGAGGACCCGGCCTCACAGGTTTATATCAGATCAAAAGAACGTCAGAGCGCTAAGCTGGGATTCAATTCCCAGGTGATCCGCTTACCTGCAGAGACAAGTCAGTCTGAGTTGCTCAGTCTGATCGATAGCTTGAACACAGATGGAAGTGTCCATGGTATTTTGGTTCAATTGCCTTTACCCTCACATATTGAAACGCAACAGGTCATCGAAAGAATCGATCCTAATAAGGATGTTGATGGCTTTCACCCCGTGAGTGTTGGTAAACTTGTGCTTGGGCTGGATGGCTTTGTTTCCTGTACACCAGCTGGAATTCTTGAAATTTTAAAATATTATAAGATTGATACAGTTGGAAAACATGTCGTGGTAATCGGGCGCTCCAATATTGTGGGAAAACCCATGGCAAACCTCATGTTACAAAAAACCCCTATTGGTAATGCTACCGTTACTTTGGTCCACACGGGGACACCAGATATGTGTGTCTTCACTCGTCAGGCTGATATTCTAATCGCTGCTGCTGGATCTCCGGAATTTATTGGCAAAGATATGGTAAAAGAAGGTGCCGTAGTGATTGATGTTGGCATAAACCGGATCGATGATGCCACTACAGAGAAGGGGTATCGCCTTGTCGGTGATGTGGCCTATCAGGATGTATTGGAAAAAGTTTCTGCTATAACTCCTGTACCAGGTGGGGTTGGCATTATGACCATCGCCATGTTGTTATCAAACACAGTAAAATCGGCGGAGAATAGTTTAAAATAGAGTTGGAGAGGCTCAGGTAGCTTATACCTTAGCCCGCTTTCAGAAATGTGTTAGGCTCCGTCCTTAGGCGACCCCGTAGCCTTACCACGGGATTTGAAAGAAGAATTTAGGATACTGGTTTTGACCATTATTATGTACGATGAGCCCGTAGCTTCCCGATATTCGTTTCACTCAATCGGGACAGGCAGCTTCGCCACGGGATTTGAAAGAAGAATTAAAGATAGTGGCTTTCACCACTACTCTATTACCATGCGCCCGTAGCTCAGCTGGATAGAGCGCTTGCCTCCGGAGCAAGAGGCCACAGGTTCGAATCCTGTCGGGCGTACAATCAAACCAAATACCTCGGCCTGTTAGATTTCTCGCGTTCGATCCGGGTCCACCTGCGCCAAGTATATTCAACTGATGGTTCAAACTTTAGAAAATATGCTCTGTCGTATAAACGTACAACTACCCCATATACTTGCTGCATTTTAAATCTCCTGGCGATCCACGTTATTTCTAACCCTTCGATGAACTTAGTATGACCTCCCTAGTGACGACTCGTGTGTCTTGCTGGGGCTCGAAGCAACACACCTGAGCATAAACCCTTAGACACTTCAAATCCTAGGTGCAGCCTGGGAAATTGTGAACCCAAGGTCAAAGATTACAGAATCTTATCTATCTTGAGGCCAATCGATTTCAAAATAATTCAATTACCTTAAGGAATCCGATAACACCTGTATAAATAGTATGTTACGGTGTAAATCATAGATCATTGAAGATTTGAATTATGTCCTAGATCATCTGCAATAAGGAATTCCCCCCTGCAACACTAGGGTTCCCCCGATGTTCGTGATATAGATCAATCACTATAATGCTTCCAGTTGAGACCGGAGAAGGTCTTTGAAAAGGAAGCTGAAGTGAAAAACGCCAAAAACATCTTGATTATCCTCACCGCAATGGTTCTGAGTATATCATTTGTTTCAGCAAAATCTTTGACTTCATCCACTCATGAAACAAATAGCACTGAAGGTCTTTCCATCAACATTATCCAGCAAAACCAAGAGACAATATCTGGTCGCTTGATAAATGCTGATGAAACCTACCTCGTTTTCGAAAACACGTATGATGCTTCCATCCAGGTGATTCCTAGGGAAGATGTAAAGGTCCTTGAAACAAACTTGAACGTTAATCTGATTAACATATTGAAAAGTCATAGCCCAGAATCACTGACCGATGTGATTGAACTGAACGATGGAACCAAAATACCAAGTATCGTTTTGGATATCACACCTGAAGGAATTCAATATTTTACTGGAAAAAGTCTTCGCCGCCAGCTTGTTTCATCATCATCAGTTTATGCATTACATTTAGACAGCGATTCTGTTGAGATTCCATTCCCAATGATCTCTGCTTACGAACCTGCTTTATAATCCAAATACTTAAATTCTAGATTTTACCTCAACCTCAGGAACATGAATTGTGAATTGGGTTCCATGTCCAATTTCATATTCTAGTTTTCCACCCAATTGTTCTTCCACCAATGTGGTTAAAATAATTGTACTGAGCGAGTCATTGAAAGCATCAATGGGCAATCCGATTCCATCATCAGTAATTGATACTTTTAAACCATTTGCATTGTCACGCTTCAGCGATAGCTGAACACTTCCTTTTCTGCCATCTGGGAAGGCATATTTATATGCGTTGGTCAAAATTTCATTGATCACTAGACCCAGTGGGACGGCATAATCAATGGAAACTGTAATGGGCTTTGCAATGATGTCAATGGGGACACGCGATGAGACATCCGAATAACTAAAGCTGAGGTGAGTTGATAGCTGTTGTAGGTAGGCCGTGAAATTTATAGCTGACAGATCATGGGATTCATACAGTCGATCGTGAACCAGACTCATTGCCCTGATACGATCTGTGATCTCTTTAAACATTTGCTTCGTGGCATTATCAGAAATATCTCGAGAACGAATATTAATAATTGAGCTAATCACCTGCATATTATTTCGGGTTCGATGATGTATTTCATTGAGCAAAACATTCTTTTCCCTCAAAGAACGTTGAACTTCTTCCGCTATCTGTTTACGCTCTGTGATATCCCGAAAGGTTGCCATCCAGGCTTGTTGATTACCATACGATATGGGGACAGAGATAGCTTCTACATCGCGCACGGTGCCATCTAGAGTTACATATTTTTCCTCGACCATCTTATTGTGTCGCTCGTTATGTTTTGCTTTTTGAATGCGTTCGAGGGATTGTCGCCGATAATCAGGATGTACAAAATCAAAAACGTTACGACCATAGTAATCTTCCCTTTGATCTGCCCCAATAAAATCTGCTGCAGCCTTATTTGCGGCTATAATCATACCATCAATATGAACGACCACTGGATCTGGGGAAAATTCAAACAGCTTTCGGTACCGCTCTTTCGTTTCTTCATGATCTGTGATGTCACGGGCACTCCCAACTGTGCCAGCTATCTCACCATTTTCATCATGAATGGGGGCTTTGTAGATGTCTAGGATTAGATTTTTCCCGAAAACATTACCCTCTTCCTTAAAACGCTTTAAACCCCTATGCTTCAATATATCCTGATCTGATTCTATGCAGTTATCTCCATAAGTAAACCAATTGGGCTCTTCTGGATGTGCTGCGCGCTCACGCTTGATGAAGTACTCGATGGGTTTGTTTAACGGCTCCAACGTACTGCTGGCATTCAATAGGTTTTTACAAACAGATGCATTGGTGAAAATAAATCGATTCTGCAAATCTTTGGCCCAAATCATATCGGGAACTGTATCTGTCATGGTCCGAAGCAGCGAATATATCTGTTTAAAATCAATTTGAGACTGCTCGTTCTCCAAATTCTGATTTATCTCCGCGGCAAGCTGATGTTCGGATAGAATGTTTCTTTTTCGCGTTTTGTTGAGTGTACTGTGGAAAAGTGGTTGGAGTAATTCAATGTACCGTCCCTCAAAATCAGCTATAACGTAGTTAGCAATTGGGTATTTCAACGCGTTGTTTAGAAGTTTTTCAGAACCTTGAGGTATAATGATGATGATGGGGATTGAGGGGAAAAGCTTGAAAAAAGTATTGAGGTGATCACACTCATCAGAACATTCAAGTACGATAAGCTCGAATGGTTTTAGCAGGGATTCTTCCATGTTAAAGGAACCATCTTTTATGGAGATTGAGTAGTCTGATACTTCACTAACTATTCTGCTTTTAAAAGTTTCTGTTCGGAAGACTGATTCACCGTAAAAGAGAATCCGATTGAATATATCGTGCATAGATATTACCCTTTGTCTATCTTTATAATATTTTTTACTTCTGTTATGAATCTATACTTAACAATAAAGAATAATAATAAAAGTAACGCTTAATAGCAAACAGTTCAAAAGGCTGGAATCGAATGGTTATTCTTTAAGTTGGTGATATAGTGGATATCGAAAAATCAGGATCAACCAAAGCGACGAGTGTGACTCTCGAATAACTATTCCCAAATGATCAATACAAAATAGGAGAGAGGCTGATTTGATTTATTCCTTTGGGAGTCCGGAATCATTGGGTTCATCTCCATCTAATCAATTCTGGCTACACTGGAACGCTTCTTGCACTGCCCGATATGTCACTAGACTTGTTTCAGGAATATTTAAAACTAGTTTCGCCGTAATTGAAAACTGTAGTGAAACGGGACTGAAGTGTTCCGCTCCCGTCAAAAATAAATGGTATTTACTAAGGATGGAGACTTTGTATGACACATCGAAAATCATGGGCTGAACCGTGGAAAATTAAAATGGTCGAACATTTGACCATGACCTCAAGAGATGAGCGGGTCAAAGCGATTGAAGAAGCTGGGTACAATACATTTTTGCTCAGATCAGATGATGTATACATCGATTTATTAACGGATAGTGGCACCAACGCAATGAGTGACCGACAGTGGTCTGGCATGATGATGGGTGATGAATCATACGCGGGTTCAAGAAATTTTTATAATCTCGAAAAAGCTATTCAAGATCATTATTCATATAAAAATATCATTCCAACCCACCAGGGGCGTGGTGCTGAGCACATGATGTCTCAGATATTGATTAAAGAAGGTGATTTTCTACCGGGTAACATGTATTTCACCACAACGCGTTTACATCAGGAATTAGCAGGTGGTACTTTTGTTGATGTGATCATTGATGAAGCACACGACACAGAGAGTGACCACCTCTTTAAAGGCAATGTGGATCTGAAAAAGCTTGAAGATCTCATTTCCAAAGTGGGTGCTGATAAGATTCCTTACGTATGTATTGCTACAGCAGTGAACATGGCAGGTGGACAACCTATCTCACTCACAAACCTGAAAGCTGTACGCGAACTAACCACGAAACATGGAATTGATATTGTTCATGACATGACTCGGGTTGCTGAAAATGCCTGGTTGATCAAAGAGCGTGAAGAAGGATATGCTGATAAGAGTGTCAAGGAAATTGTTTTCGAGATATGTTCACTCACAGATCATGCAACCATGAGTGCCAAGAAAGATCCGTTGGTCAATATTGGTGGGTTTATGGCGACCAATAGTGATGATGTGTATCGTAAAGCTCAAAACATGGTTGTCATCTATGAAGGCCTACACACTTATGGTGGCATGGCTGGTCGGGACATGGAAGCTTTGGCCATCGGAATATCAGAATCAGTCCAGGATGATCACATGCGTTCCCGTGTAGGTCAAACAGTCTATCTTGGTGAAAAATTGTTAGGCTATGGTATTCCCATTGTTAAACCAATTGGGAGTCATGGTGTCTTTTTAGATGCGAAAAAATTCCTACCACACCTAACTCAGGATACCTTCCCAGCTCAAACACTTGCGGCGGAAATTTATATTGAGAGCGGTGTAAGAAGCATGGAGCGTGGAATCGTTTCAGCCGGTCGCAATAAAGAGACGGGTGAGCATAACCGACCTAATTTGGAGTTGGTTCGACTGACCCTGCCCAGGAGAGTCTATACTCAGGCTCACATGGATGTTGTGGCTGAATCAATTGCTGATGTCTATGATCGTCGAAGTGAGATCACGGGATTAAAGTTTACCTACGAACCAGAATATCTCCGATTTTTTCAAGCTAGATTTGAGCCTATTTCGTAGGTTATAGTTAGAAATATATTGTCCAAAAAGAGCGGTCCATCTCTAGGGAATTGGGCCGCTCTTGGCATTAAGCAAAAGATCCATTGATAGCCCATTGAGTTGGTGTTTCAGGTTACCAGGTCATTCGGACGAAAACCGCTCACAATATGAGTTCAAACGAAGTATCAGCTTGAAATAACCCACCTTTTGATTAAAATAGAAGCTGTATGAAATCTATTCTATTTGTTGATCGAGATAGCCAAATCGCCCGGAGTGTCCGTAGTCTTGCGGAGTTGCTCCATATTCCCTTCGAACATGTCGCACGCAAGAACGAAGTCAGACGTTTGGTTGCGACTGGAAACGTAGGAATGGTTATCGCAAATACTGAGATTACATCTATCCGATTTGATGATATGGCTGTAGAAATTGACACCATCCAGAAACGAAATCGAATTCCTGAATTTCCCGCCTACTATATTTGTGATGATGTCGCTTTTGCCGGTGAGAATATCCCCGATAATGTGCCCACTGCCTTTCTGATTAAGCGCAGTTTAAGTTTGGAACACATCTTTACAATTATCGAACGAATATTACTATCAGATGCTGCTATTGAGCAGTCAGGTGGTTTTATCCATTACACCGAAACACATAAACAATTTATAAATTCATACCAAAATGTGTTGACTGAATTACGTCGCATTGCAGAAAAGACCTTAAGCTCATGATGATCCAACTGCTTGGTGGACGTTTGCGACTCTCGTTTCTCAAGAACGATGAGTTGATCCTGGGTGAAATGAATGATGGTACGGCAAGTGCTGCTGATATCATTGCTGGTATTGCCAAAAAAGGCCTTATTCACGGTCTTTTAAACGATAATATTGAAAAAATAGCTGCCGGATATAGTGGTCAGCTCCCCATTGCCATAAGTCAAATCCGAGTCGATATTGTCAAGTTTAAAATCACCTTTTCAGATGATATAGACACAGAAAATAATGATCCCTACCAAATTCTAGCCGATCTGCATAAAAAAGAGATTTCTGGAATGGTCATGGCTGGTGATCGCTTACTCTCTATCATTTCTACCTCAAAGCGAATCTTACAAAAACCCAATGGCGATGAGAAAGTTCTGAGCGATGCGGGTAGCAAAGAAGCTTCGCACTTCTGTGGAAAAAATGTTCGTACCAATGAAAAGGGTAACACGATCTATGCTACTGAAGATGGTGTTGCTCAGATTACTACACGGGGCAAGGTATCTGTTTTTCCTTTTGAGTCCCATCGGAGTATTGGCAAAGTTCATGGAAATATTGAAACTGAGCATGCTATGCTTGTCCAGGGAGACATTACAGGAGGGGCCAATATATCCAGTATGGCAACTCTGATTGTCCGTGGTGTCATTCGTGGGTCAACTATTCGTTGCGGAGGTGATCTTGATTGTTCGAATGGTTTGGATAACCCAAATCAAAAGGATGAAGGCGAAGTAAGGGTTGAACACAACCTGAGAACTTCCAATATTAAGAATTTTAAAGTGTGGGTTGGTTCAAAGCTTTTTGCCCATAGAATTATTGACCATTCAGAGGTTGATGTATTTGATACCTTAGCCTGTCCACGAATCGCAGATTCTAAAATTGCCGTACATAATAGAATTATCACCTACAATATCGTTCGGGATTGTGTGATAAAATTTGGTCCTGGCTCGGTGGAAGATCCATTTATTACCCGTTTCAAACAAACTCACTTATCGAGAAGTCGTAAGCATCATGATAAACACTTATCGTTGGAATACCAGCAAGCCCATCTTGAACAATTGAGGCAGAAAAGCCTCCTTGTATTACGGAGACTGAAAACTGAAGGCCAGAGTGGCATCATGGTCGGCAATGTGCTGAAACGATACGTGACGACCATGGAAGAAAACTTTAGAATCTATAAAAATGATTTTAAGGAATTGGCTGAGGTTGAAAAACTTGTTAAGCAGGAACGAGCCGAACTTGCTTACAACACCAGTTTAATCGAATCATTTTCTAACCCCAGTATCATGGTGGTTGGTAAGATGGAAGCTGGCACACGCATTATTGGTCCCGAGGATACAATTCTATTGGAAAAATCCGTATCGAGTACTATTGTCACACTCGATTCTGAAACAGGTAAAATAGTATTTAACCCATTACCCAAAAGTGAGGATTAGCACGATGTCTGAGAAAACAAAATTATGGTACCTCCAAAATTTTAATGTGCTTGAGGGTATGAGCTCTAGCATGATGATGGAGCTGGAAAAGAACACCAGCATGCAGAGTAATAGCAAAAAAGAGATCATTTATTTTCCTGAGGAAGCCTCTAACACGATTTACTTCCTGAAAAAAGGAAAAATTAAAATATATCGCCTATCTGAGGATGGGAAAACGACCACATTACACCTTCTTGGTCCCGGTGAAATATTTGGTGAAAGTGCTCTCCTTGGACAGGATACCCATGATAATATTGCTGAAGTAGTTGAAGATGCTATGGTCTGTGCCATGGATAATCGTGATTTTCAGGATCTGATGGAGAAGAGTCCCCAACTCACAATGAGTGTCAATAAATTCATTGGGTGGCGCTTACGAAAAATTCAAGCCCATGTTGAAGATTTGGTTTTTAAAAACGCCAAAGAACGTATCATTGCTTTCCTGGCCAGGTATGTTGAGACGTTTGGCAAAAAGATGGTCGATGGCTGGATGGTACGACCTTTTCTAACCCATCAGGAGATTGCTGATCTTACGGCCACAGCTAGACAAACTGTGAATCAGGTTTTAAATGAATTGGCTGAAGATGATGTCATTAAATTCTCTCGAAGATTCTTACAGCTAAAAGGTGATTTAGACCAGCTTAAAATCTAATGCCAGAATTGATTCTAAGCTTTTCATCATAGAACTGCTCAATCAATACTGGATAAGTCCCTTGCAAAAATGATGTAACTGTGCTCTCGATTGTCATGAATATGACAGTGCTACCCCGCATGCCAGTTCATATTCTAAGCATGAATTACACAGGAACTATTTCCGATCGAGTTAAAGTTGAGGTCATCGTCCGAGAAGGATGTCGTTATAGTGATCGCGTTTTAAACGAACTTGCCCAAATACGCCAAGATTTCCCTGATATGGCGTTTGAAGTTGTCCTGGCATCAGACTCTCGAATCAAGAAACGGTCACGTGGGGGGATTACTCCATCTATCTGGGTGAATGATAAATTATGGTTTTTAGGTACTTTTTGTTCTGAGAAATTTTATTCTAAAATGAGAGAGCTATTAAACCCAAGTTAGATCTGATAGGGGTACAGATTTAATTTGATTACAAAAACGCTTACCCATCATCTGTTTCAATCTTAGATTGTGAAATCCGCTCCAGCTTTGGAGCAAACCATAGTGAATTCTAAGGAATAGCAGATGCTCGGAATAATTGGGGGAACAGGTCTATATAACATTGAGGGTTTGGAAATACTTGATCATAAAGGTATCACAACTCCCTTTGGCGACCCTTCTTCACCACTCACGTTTGGCAATATAGCTGGCAAGCAGATTGTATTTTTGCCTCGTCATGGACAAGACCATAAATTACTGCCCTCTGATATAAATTATCGAGCCAATATTTGGGCCTTAAAATCGGTAGGTGTTACTCAGGTTATTTCCTTTTCTGCTACGGGAAGCTTACAAGAAGAAATCAAGCCAGGTGAATTCGCATTACCAGACCAGTATTTTGATTTTGTGAAAGATGGACGCGTAAAAACATTTTTTGGTGATGGCCTGGTGGCCCATATCTCTTCGGCCGAACCAGTCTGTGCCACCTTGCGAAGTCAGATCGTCAATTCTGGCAAACAATTAGATCTGAAAATTCATGACAAGAAAACCTACGGATGTGTTGACGGACCACGTTTAGGGACGCGGGCAGAAAGCTTTTTCCTGAAAGGTCCAGCAGCCTGTGATCTCGTCGGCATGACCAATATTCCTGAAGTATTTTTAGCGCGTGAGGCGCAAATGTGTTATTCCACTATCGCCATCCCTACAGATTATGACTGCTGGAAAGATAACCCTTCAGAATTTGTGACTGTTGACCAGGTAATGTCACAGTATGCCGCCAGTTTGGGGACAGCGCATCGCTTAATTCGACATCTAATCCAACACAATGATCATGAGCAAACTTGTACCTGTCAGACAAGTCTTGAAGGATCGCTTATGTTCGACCCCAAAACCTTGAGTGGCAGATCAAAACAAATCATGGAAGTGCTTCTGAAATAATGTCACATCCTATTCCATATATAGATCGAAAACAAATGGTCGAAGTTGATCGTCTCATGATTGAAGAATATGGGATATCACTTTATCAGATGATGGAACACGCAGGCGAGAATTTGGCTCGGCTCATTCGCAAAGAAATGCATGTCCAATCCGATCCACACATTGTCATTCTTGTGGGAAATGGGAATAATGGTGGGGGAGGATTGGTCTGTGGACGTTTTTTGTCAAACTGGGGATATCGTGTTCAAATATTGACGGTAGGTTCTGCTGATAAACGAAAGGCAGCACCTACCAGACATCTACAGACTCTCAAACTGCTCGGGGTTGATATGATGTCTGTAAATATATCTGACCTCAACTCCATAGTGGATTCTGCTGATTTAGTGGTAGACGCCATGATTGGTTACGGTTTATCGGGGAACTTATCAAAAGAAGTTACTGGAATAATCAATTTATTGAATGCCTCGGACAAGTTACCTGTTATCGCTTTAGATGCCCCCTCAGGTCTAGATGTAGATAGTGGCCAGCAGCAAGCTGTAGTTCAAGCGCAGGCCACCTTAACTCTAGCCCTACCCAAAAAAGGGTTGGCATCAATAGAAAATAACAGGTATGTAGGTAAACTCTTCCTGGCTGATATAGGCGTTCCTCCGCAATTGTATGCCCACTTAGGGCTGGATGTGGGCGCAGTCTTCGCAACCGAATCGGTTTTGCAAGAAACCACAAGAGGTCATTTTGAGCCTGTCTCTTTTTAATCGTAATTCTATCAAGATCGTCATGATCTATCTCGTCTTATTTTCAACGATTCCAATGTTTGGCCAAACCACCCCTGATAATTCAGATTTCTTGGTTGCCGCATCAGGTCTGGGACTCGCTGTTGGCATTGAATTATTTGCGAAGGATCATTTTATGCCTGATCAGCCACGCTTTTCGAAACCCAACTCCATGGATGCAGAAATCCGTAAGCAGCTCTATTGGGGGAAGCAAAAACAGGAAATAGCTAGAATCTGGAGTGATCGATTGATCTACGGTGTCTCTTTTTCCAGTTTGGCTTGGGGTCCTGGGTTTTCCAGTAATCCTGAATTATCAGCATTGATCAATATGGAAGTATTTGCTCTAAACAGCATTGTTACTAATATTATTAAAGTTGGTTTCGCCCGTGAACGTCCCTATCACCATTATGAGACAAGACCGGCTCGCGGAGCCGTTGATTTCGCCTCATTCTTTAGCGGCCACAGTAGCGTGGCATTTTCCCAGGCTGTGAGCAACGCTATCATCCTAAGCGAGGACTACCCACATCATTCGGTGGCAATCTGGTCATCGCTCCTGAGCCTGGCCAGTGCGACGGCTTATTTTAGAGTTGCTGGAGATATGCATTATTTTTCAGATGTGGTCGTTGGGGCAGGGGTTGGAATAATGATTGCTTGGTTTATTACAGATTATGAATTGGACCGTTTTAATAAAGACAGCCAACCAGGAGTGAATTTTAGGTTAAATCTGAAAATTCCATTGGGCTAGGTCCACATTTAGCGTATTATAAAGACAAATGGATGAACATAGGAGTCACACCTCATGACTGAAAAGTTACCTGGTAAAAGTAATCAACAATCTTGGGTGGCCATTGGCATCATAGCCATCGGAGCCATCTTTTTATTACAAAGTCTTAATATTATGCATCTCGGTCATTTTGTCGGGGACTGGTGGCCTGTGATTCTCATTATTGCTGGCTTCTCGAAATTACAAAATGATGATCGGCGGAATGGCGCCATTCTGTTTATCATTGGTTTGGTTATGCTGTCAGCGACGCTGGACTTCATTAACTGGGGCAGTCTTTTTAAATTATGGCCATTAGCCATTCTTTATGTTGGGGTTTCCATGTTACTGAAATCACAAGGGAAGCCTGGATTAACCTTCTCAACTGTTTCTGCCAGTGAGAATGACTATGTCCGTGCTTCTGCCATTTTCGGAAGTGTCGAGAAAACGATACAATCTGATGAATTCAAAGGTGCAACAGTAATGGCCCTGTTTGGGGGAGTCGAGCTCGATCTGCGTAACGCCAAAGCGATTGAGACTGGCTGCATTGTGAATGTAACCACTCTTTTTGGTGGGACTGAAATCATGGTTCCTGAGAACTGGAATGTGATCATCACGGGTATGCCCATATTCGGTGGTATTGAAGATAAAACCAAAGGAAGTGCTGAGGATTCGATTAATGTGACGATAAACTGCACCGTCGCCTTTGGGGGGCTTGAGATAAAGTCGTAAATCGTAAGCTTTATTTAAGTATTTTTGAGGGCCGGTTTTACACCGGTCCTTTTTTTACCTCGCAACCGTACAGGACTATTATTATTCATAAGATTGATACTATGGATTACGGTAAATCCCTTTGGTGGCCTTGGATGCCCGTCTATATTGGCACGCTTTTTTAAATAGCCGTCACAAGCATACCATGGGGTAGCTCATAAAGATGTGGGGACAGATCGATTGGTGAATTGAAATAATACATCGTATTATTTCATACTTAGCGTGTCTCAATATGTTTTGAAAATGAGATCGTAAATATATGTAATCAATGATGTTGACATTGTTCATATCGAAAATGTATTTGGCGGAAAATGACAGTATGATGCGATTGAGGAGCAGGATGAACGCTTCTAAATAATAGCCCCTGTAGCTCAGTAGGATAGAGCAACGCTTTCCTAAAGCGTAGGTCAGGTGTTCGAATCACCTCAGGGGTACACGCCAAACCCTGAACATGATTTGCAGGAATATTTTGAAAATAGAAATTACGAAGGGATATAATATCCAATGTTAGCACCAAAAAAGAAACTCACAAAAAAAGAATTAAAACATGATCCGCTTCTCGACACCCTCGAAAAGGGTAAAGAGATTTATGATGAATATAGCAAGCAAATCGTTACAGGGATTGTTGCTATCATTGCCATTATGTTGCTGGGGTGGGGTTGGATGAACAATCAGGAAACGTCTAACAATGAAGCCATGTTAGCCAGCACAAAAGCAACCTTAGCCGCAATGGGTGGTTTTGATGATAACATTACCTCAGAACTTGAGAGAGTGGTGAGCGAATACGGTGGTAATTCAAACGTAATCCAGGCTACTTACCAATTGGGCTTATCAAAGATTGATGCGGGTGACTTTGCTGGTGCCCGAGAACTCTTTACAGATATGACCAGGAATAGCGATGCCCAAATGAGCGGCGCTGCAAAGTTGAAATTAGCATACATCAATGAAAGAGAGTCTAACTACGCTGATGCAGCCTCCCTTTATAGTGAAGTTGCTCAAGCAGGAAATGGTTTGGTTTCTGAGTATGCAAAACTTCAGGCAGGTTATGCATTTTTAGCCGCTGGAAATGTTGTTCAGGCAGAGAATGTTGTTGCAGAGTTATTAGCTGAGGAACCTGTAGGTAAATTTAAAGAGTACGTTAAATATTTAGAAGGCAAAGTACTGGAGAAATAATTGCAATTATTGAACTTGCAAACAGTATTGTCCTCGGATATATTTCGCCCGCAAAGTGGGTTGATTGACCCACTTTGTTTATTTAATAAGGGTATAAAGAGACACAGTGAAGTGGAACGATGAAGAAATAAGAGCCGGGATAGCGCATTGCATGCGAGATGCTGAGGATGTTTTCCTCGTTGATGTGAAAATGAATACATCGCGGGGGGGATACCAGCTAATCGTGAAATGCGAGAGTGATTCCGGTATCACTGTTGACCAGTTGGCTCGTATCAATCGATCCATTCATAACGATTTATCGCTACCAGGTTTAGATATTGAAAAAGTATCAGTTGAAGTGACTTCACCTGGGGCAAAATTCCCTGTTAAAACCGCCCGCCATTTTAATCGATTGACCGGGCTCCCTATGAATATTGAACACCGCTCTGACGCGGTGGAAACCCCCCTGGAAGGCGAGATTGTCTCTGCTTCTGATAATTTACTTGTTGTTAAAGTGAAACAGAAAGAGTTGGTCTTAAACATGGCAGATGTTATCCAGGGTAAAGTAAAACTGCGTTGGTAAAAGGAGGAATAACCCCTTGATCAGTAAACTTATTATTGATTCGTTTATACAGCTTGCTAAAGAGAAAGATATCGATCGCAAGGAATTGGCCGATATTATCAAAGAAATCTTTGAGGCTCTGATTCAGAAGAAATATGGAAATGTTGATAACTTTGATGTCATTGTCAATATGGACAAGGGCGAGATTGAGATCTATCAGGAAAAAGAGATCGTGGAAGTTGTTGACGATCCTGATTTTGAAGTAGATATCAAGACTGCCCAGGAAATTGCTCCTGACCTTGAGATTGGAGATCCCTTTATTGATGTTGTTGATCCCGAAACATTTGGACGCCGCTTAATTACTTTTGCCCGTCACGTGATGGCTCAGAAAATTCAGGAATTTGAACGCGATCAGATTTATCGTGACTATTCCAGTCGTGTGGGTGAAATCATTATTGGTGAAATTCATCAGATTCGTCGTGACGCTCTCTTTGTCAATATTGATAAAGCTGAATTAAAGATGCCCCGCGAAGAGCAAATTTATAGTGAACGTTATCGGAGAGGTGATAGTGTCCGCGCTATCATTAAAGAAGTTCGCTCCGATAAACGAGGACCGGAGATTATTATTTCTCGGGCTGACCCACTATTTTTGAAAAAATTATTTAAGAATGAAGTCCCAGAGATTGAAGATGGGATTATTGATGTCAGAACCCTATTTCGTGAACCTGGTGATCGAACCAAGATCATTGTTGAATCTCATGATAAACGAATTGATGCTGTAGGTGCTTGTGTTGGTATGAAGGGGAGTCGAATTCAAGTCATTGTTCGTGAATTGAATGGTGAGAAAATCGATATTATCAATTATACCTCAGAGCCACAACTGCTCGTGACCCGGGCACTCTCACCAGCAAAGCCATATCGTGTTAAAATCGATTATGAAAAGCAACGAGCACTGGCTCTCTTTGAGGATGATGATATCTCAATTGCGATTGGGAAAAGTGGTCAGAATGTCCGTCTTGCTTCCAAAGTGACTGGGTTTGAGATTGATGCCAAATCTCGGAGTGAGGTTGAAGGCCCAGTAGAGGTAGAAGTCTATCTTGAAGAGATTGAAGATTTACCAAAGCGCGTGGTTGCACTTTTAGCTGAGAATGGTATTGATACCGTTAATGAAATTGTAAACACAAGCCGTGAAACATTACTGGCCCTTAAAGGGCTTGGTGAGAAATCACTGGATGACTTTATGGCCGCCCTGATGGAAAAAGTTGAAGTCAAGGTGGAAGTTATTGAAGAGGTCGTTGAAGTAGACGATAGCTCTGAAAGTGATGACTAAACGAGATTAATTGCCGCGAATTACGCAGTAAGCTGAGCATGGTTCGGGCTAGACTGAATCTCTGTTTAAGGAATGATTGAGGAAAGAGGAACGATTGAGTAAACCTAAAAGAATATATCAAATAGCAAAACAGGTGAATATCTCCCATCAGGAAATTGTAAGTTTTCTGAAAGATCAGGGGTTTGATGTTACCAATCATATGAGTCCAGTGGATGATGAAACTTATGCTGTGATCATGAAAAATTTTGCTTCTGACCTGTTTCAAATTGAACAGGACCAGAAGGAACTCGATCGAAAAGCTCTCGAAGAACAACGTCGCCTTGAAGAAGAGGAGCGCATCCGCAAAGCAGATGCAGAAAGATCAACACGCGAAAATGAAGAGCGCCAACGGCGGGAAGCCGAGGGCCAGCGTCGCGTAGAAATTGAAGCAGCCAAGCATCGGGTTGAAGAAAATCGACTAGAAGCCATTGAACAAGGCAAGCGTGATGTCGTTGAAGAAGAATCTAAAAAGCTGGCTGAAGCTCAGGCTGAAAAAGAACGAACTGATCTAGAAAAAGTCAAGGCAGCGAAAAAAGCAGCCAAGCCAACGATCTTGCGTCCCGGCGAGAGTGCTACGGCAAAATCGACTGATTCTAATAAAGATAAAATTATTGCTAAAAAGATTGAGCGAAAGATTAAACACGTCTTAAAAGCCACTCCTACCAAGGGGAAAGGTCGTCCCGTTAAGAAAAGACGGACCTTTGACCAAAAAGAAGTGACTGCCTCTATCAAAAAGGTTATGACCTCACTGGATTCCGGTAAAAAGAAACGTCGCCGGCGGGAAGGCAAGAAGGAAGAGCATGTTGAAGATGCAGTATATAGAGTGTCCGAATTTGTCTCTGTCCATGATTTTGCTGATCTAATTGAGATTGATGTAGCTGATATCATTGGTAAATGTATGGAGCTGGGGATGATGGTAAGTATCAACCAGCGGATCGATAAAGACACCATTGAATTATTGGCTGAAGAATTTGAAGTTGAAGTCAGATTTGTTGATGATACTGCAACTATTCAAGAAGAAGAAGTTGCCCTGGAAGAAGTGGATGAGTCCGAACTTGAGCCACGTTCCGCTGTCGTCACGATTATGGGCCATGTTGATCATGGAAAAACTTCACTGCTGGATCATATTCGCGATGCAAATGTAACTGATGGTGAGGCCGGTGGGATTACTCAGCATATTGGTGCCTATTCTGTCCCTGTTGGTGATGATAAAACCATAACATTTCTGGATACTCCTGGACACGAAGCCTTTACGGCGATGCGTGCCCGTGGTGCCCAAGTAACTGATATTGTTGTTATTATCGTAGCTGCAGATGATTCAGTGATGCCTCAGACCATTGAAGCTATTGATCATGCCAGGGCTGCCAGCGTGCCAATTATTTTTGCTATTAATAAAATTGATAAAACAGGTGCTGATGCCGAACGCGTACGCCGGGAATTGTCCGAACGGGATATGCTGGTTGAGAGTTGGGGCGGTAAGTATCCTGATGTTGAAATATCTGCCAAGCATGGAACGAATGTAGACGATTTACTCGAGACAATAGTCTTGGAAGCTGAAATGCTGGATCTTAAAGCCAAACCCAATGGAAAAGCCCGTGGAATTGTTGTTGAATCACGCCTCGACAAAGGAACAGGTGCTATAGCCACTGTTTTGATCAACCGTGGTGAGCTTAAAATTGGTGATTCATTTGTTTGTGGTGACTTCTCTGGTCGCGTTCGCGCATTGAGAGATGACCACGGTATTGGGATTAAAACGGCAGGTCCATCTACACCCGTAGAAGTCCTTGGTTTCAGTGATGTGCCACGTGCCGGTGATAACCTAGTTGTCATGAAGAATGATAAAGAATCCCGTGAGGTTAGTACTCAGAGACGAGAAGTTCGTCGTGAGCAAGACTTCAAGCGCATGCGTCACATGACCTTAGACGAAATATCTCGTCAAATATCTGATGGTAAAGTCAAAGAAGTTCCCTTGTTGATCAAGGGTGATGTTGATGGATCTATTGAAGCACTTGCTGATTCGTTCATGAAAATGTCAACCAGCGAAGTGGCAGTACGAATTGTACACCGTGGTATCGGAATGATTAAAGAGTCAGACGTATTGCTGGCAGCTGCATCAAAAGCAATTATTATGGGCTTTAATGTTGTCGCTGACGCAAATGCACGACTCCTAGCCAAAACTGATGATGTAGAAATACGCCATTACGATGTGATTTATGCTGCAGTCGATGATGTGCATCAGGCTCTTGAAGGATTGTTGGAACCAGATGTTATTGAATCTGATATTGGTAAAGCTGAGGTTACGGATCTATTTAAGATTCCTAAAATCGGTGTTATTGCTGGTTCAATGGTGATATCAGGTGTGGTTCGCAGAGCAGCCAAGGTTCGCCTCGTGCGAGAGGGTTCTGTTATCTTTAGCGGTGAGTTGAATGCATTGAAACGCTTTAAAGATGAAGTGAAAGAAGTCATTGAGGGGAACGAATGTGGTATCTCACTCAAGGAGTATAGTAAAATTAAAGTGGGTGATATCATTGAGTTTTATACCGAAGAAATCATCCAACGTAAACTGGATTCGAGTCCAAAGAAATAAATTGTAGATTGAGTCGTTAACATGGGCGTAGCTAGACAAAAACGGGTAGCAGAGGCTGTGAGAGCAGCTGTTGCAGAGTATCTAATTCTGAATCTTGCTAATTCAACACCTGGATTTATCTCGGTGTCTAATGTTAAAATGTCTCCGGACCTGAAAATTGCCAACGTTTACTTCTCGATTTATGGGAATGAGGCGGATGTGGCCTACAGTTTCAAAACGCTGGAGAAGTTTAGTGGTCCGATTCGGTATCATGTGGGTCAGGAAGTGCCCCTGAAATATGTTCCAGAATTACGGTTCTTTATCGATGATTCACTTAATTATGCAGACAAAATGAATCGAGTTATGAAAGATATATGATCGGTTCTGAGCACATAATTAACATCAATAAACCTATGGACTGGACCAGTTTCGATGTCGTTCGCAAGGTTAAATACACCACTCGCATAAAAAAAGTAGGTCACGCAGGGACATTAGACCCCTTTGCAACAGGTGTTTTGATCGTGTTAACTGGTAAAAATACCAAACGACAAAGCGAATTTATGGATATGCCAAAATCCTATGAAGCTGAAATCAAATTAGGCCATCAAATGGATACGGGTGATCGAACGGGAACGATTGTGGCATCACAGCCAGTACCCGAGCTAAAGGAAACTGAAATATTGGCAGCTCTTGCCAAATTTAAAGGCGATATTCTTCAGGTTCCGCCCATGTATTCAGCCAAAAAGGTTGCTGGAAAAACTTTGTATAAATTGGCTCGTAAAGGGATTACAGTTGAACGTAAACCTGCCCCCATTAGCATTTATGAGATTGAACTTGTTTCATTTAATGATGACATACTCAAGCTTAAGGTCGACTGTGGTCGTGGTACCTATATCAGAGTATTAGCTGAGGATATTGCCCGTGAACTGGGCACCCTTGCTTACGTAGAAGAATTAAAAAGAACAGCGATAGGTGACTATCGAATAGGGGATGCGTTAAGTGTCCCAGAGTTTATTGACAATTGGAAATCGTCCGCTGCTTAGAAGATTTTCCTGAGCTTAATGGCTGTGTTGCTACCATCGGCAGCTTCGATGGTATTCACCGTGGTCATCAGGCACTTATTGGGAAATGTATTTCAGAAGCGAATGCTCGTGATTTGCCATCGGTGGTGATAACTTTTCATCCCCACCCACAGCAATTATTACGGGGGAGTGACAGGCGTCCTATTCGATTGCTCTCGGGAATAGATGAACGGTCCTACCTAATCGAAAAATATGCTCCCGTTGATTATTTGCTGGTTCTTGATTTTACCCGTGGCTTTGCAACTATGAGTGCCGATGAATTTGCTGAAACCGTTCTCGAAAAAGCGCTAGGGGTTAAGCACATTGTGGTAGGCTATGATCATCAATTTGGTCATAAACGAGAAGGGGATGCAAGTTGGCTGAAGACTCGAGGTGAGTCAAAAGACTATGAATTGAGCATCGTTGGTCCTATCAATAATGAGGATCTGCCGGTAAGTAGTACGCTCATCAGAGATCATATTGAATCGGATCGACTGGATTTAGCCAATGCCATGTTAGGACATGCTTACACTTTACTCGGTAAGGTTGTCTATGGCGAGCAGAGAGGACAAAGTCTGAATTTCCCAACAGCTAATGTTGAGCCGCATTTGGACAATAAATTACTACCAAATCTCGGTGTTTATCTGAGCCGAGTCCAGACCAAGGCGTTTTCCAGCTTTGGGATGTGCAATATTGGGGTTCGCCCCACCTTTAAGGATGGCGCAGAGGTTACCATTGAGGTACATCTCTTCAAAATTCCTGAGGGCCATGAAAATCTGTATGGAGAAGAGGTTATCCTCGAGTTCTTACAGAAATTACGAGATGAAAAGAAATTTTCCAGTGTGGAAGATTTGAAAATACAATTAGAAAATGATAAGAAAACATGTATAGCGATAATTGATAATTATCGAGATGTCTGAAGGAGGACATATGTCAATAACAAAAGAAGAAAAAGCAGCTCTCATCAAAGAATATGGTGAGAATGCGAATGATACTGGCTCTACAAGTGTTCAAGTAGCCATTCTCTCAGCACAGATTCGCACACTGACAGAGCACCTGAAAGCTTACAAAAAAGACCATCACAGCCGTCGTGGTCTACTGAAAATGGTAGGGCAACGTCGTCGCCTGCTACGCTATATCCAGAAAAATGATATAGCCCAATACAAAGCTTTGATCGAAAAGCTTGGTATACGTAAATAAGAATTGGAGAAATTTTGATTAAAAAAGAAATGATGCTAGGCGGTCGTACGCTTAGCCTTGAAACTGGACGTATGGCTAGACAAGCTGGCGGATCCGTACTTGCCATGTATGGTGAGACAACCGTCCTTGTTGCAGCTACTGCATCAACACGCGAAGACCTGACAAAAGATTATTTTCCTTTACAGGTTGAATATAGAGAAAAAAGTTATGCCGGCGGAAAAATCCCCGGTGGATTCTTTAAAAGAGAAGCCAGACCTTCTGAAAAAGAGATTCTAAGTGCTCGGATGACCGATAGGCCTATCCGGCCACTCTTTCCTGAAACTTTCAATAATGAAACTCAGGTTATGATCACAGTTGTATCAAGTGATGGCGAAAATACTGCAGATGCCTTGGGTACCATTGGTGCCTCAGCTGCATTATCAATCTCAGACATTCCATGGAATGGTCCTGTTGCATCTGTCCATGTTGGACGGATCGACGGTGAGCTTGTTCTGAACCCAACTTATGTCCAGGCAGAAGAATCTGAAATGGATATCACCATTACAGGTACTGCTACTGACGTGGTTATGGTTGAAGGTGAAGCCAAGGAAGTCTCTGAAGAAATCATGGTTGAAGCCCTGGTTTTTGCCCAGAAAGCAATTTCAGAAGTTGTAGCCTTCCAACAGGCTTTTATCGATGAAGTGGGTCCTGTTAAGCGAGAATTAAAAGTTGATGAAGAAAAAGAAGCTATCAAGGCAGTTGTAGATTCTGCAATAGATGAAGCCGAATTAACTAAACTTAACTCAATCGTGCTTAAGCTTGAACGTCAGGACGCTCGGAATGAAGTAAAAGCGGCTTTCGTTGCCAAATTTGAAGAAGAGTATCCTGATCATCTTAAAGTTGTTGGTGAAGTATTCGACAAGCGCCTCAAGGGCAACATCCGCGAACGGATTATGGCTGAAGGCAAACGTGTTGATGGCCGTGGCTTAAAAGATATTCGCAAAATTACTGCTGAAGTTGGTGTTCTGCCAAGAGTACATGGTTCTGCCTTGTTTACCCGTGGTGAGACTCAAGCTTTGGTTGTTACCACATTGGGTACCAAACTTGACGAACAAATTATTGATAATGTTGATCAGGATTATAAGAAATCCTTCTATCTCCATTACAATTTCCCCCCTTATTGTGTGGGTGAAACGGGACGGATTGGTTTTACCAGTCGTCGCGAAATTGGTCATGGTAATTTGGCTGAACGCAGTCTTAAGAATTTCCTACCCTCGAAAGAAGATTTTCCTTACACCGTTCGTATTGTGTCAGAGATTTTAGAATCAAATGGTTCATCATCTATGGCCAGTGTTTGTGGAGGCTCTCTATCCTTGATGGATGCAGGTGTCAATATGGACAAGACGGTTGCTGGTATTGCCATGGGCTTAATCAGTGACGGAAAACGCTTTTCAGTTCTTTCTGATATCCTTGGTGATGAAGATCATTACGGTGATATGGATTTTAAAGTGACCGGTACCAAAGATGGTATCAACGCTATTCAGATGGACCTCAAAATTGAAGGTATCAGTGCTGAACTCATGACCCAGGCGCTTATTCAGGCTAAAGAAGGTCGCGAGCACATCATTGAAATTATGGAAGCTGCTTTACCTGCTGGTCGTGAAGATATTTCTCCGAATGCTCCTCGCTTCATCAGTATCAGGATCAAACCTGATCAGATTGGTGATGTTATTGGGCCACAAGGAAAGATTATTAAAGCGATTCAGGCAGATACAGGTGCTACCGTTGAAATTGATCAGGAAGGTATCGTATTTATCTTTGCTGATGATACTGAGAGTGCTGAAGCTGCTGCTGCACGTGTCAATGGTATTGTACGTGTTCCAGTTGCCGGTGAAGAATTTGAAGCTAAAGTCATGAGAATTATGAACTTTGGTGCTTTTGTTGAATTCCTTCCTGGAAAACAGGGTCTTATTCACATCAGTGATCTTGAATATTCACGGGTTGAGAAAGTTGAAGATGTCATCAATATTGGTGATATGGTTATGGTTAAACTGATGGAAGTTGATGACAGCGGTCGCTTTAACCTGAGTCGTAAGGCTCTGTTAGAGATGCCCGAAGGTTATGTTGAGCCACCTAAGAAACCTCGTGCTCCACGTCGCGATAACAATCGTGGTGGTGGCAGAGATCGTGGCCCACGTCGTGATAGCCGGTAATTACTTTTCGAAGTGATTTCAAACCGTAGACAAACTGTTCTATCGAACGGACTGACCATCGTTACTGAAACGGTGGACACAGTCCGTTCGGTGGCTCTAGGCTACTGGGTTCGTGCCGGTAGTCGTTATGAACCATCTGAGTTATCAGGTATATCCCATTTTCTGGAACACACCGTATTTAAGGGGACCTCAACCAGGTCAACTTATGATATTGCTGCATCACTTGAAGATGTGGGTGGCCATCTAAATGCCTTCACCACGAAGGAATATACCTGTTACCATGCTCGTTTTTTGAGTGAATATCTGGAAGATGCAGTCGATGTACTTTCCGATATCTTACTCCATCCCATTTTTCCTGAAGAAGACATAGCTCGTGAGCAATCTGTTGTCCTCGATGAACTTCGGGATAGCAAAGATGTGCCGGAAGAAGTAGCCTTCGATACCTTCGAAGAATTTCTATATCCGGATAATCCTTTAGGACGTCCTATTCTTGGAAATGAAGAGACCATTGGTGGCTTTACTTCTGAGAAATTGAATGCTTACCTGGCTCAGAATTATGGACCTGCAAACACCATCATTGTAGCTGCGGGTCACGTGGATCATGATGCCTTGGTGGCAATGGTCATCAAACGCTATGATCGTGGGACCAGTGGTGACAATACTTTTGAATCATTTGACACAAGATCATATCAAGCTGGAGAAGAAATCCGTAACAAAGATATCCAGCAGAGTCACTTGATTGTGGGCTTACCAATATTCTCCGTTTTTGATGAGAGACGCTACGATGTGGCTGTTTTAAATTCAATTCTTAGTGGGGGAATGAGTTCACGACTATTCCAAAATATCAGAGAGGCCCATGGAGTGGCTTACCAGATATTCTCTTTTGTAAATCTGTACCGGGATACTGGGTCGTTTGGTGTTTACCTCGCCACTGATCCACAAAAACGGAAAAAGGCTCTTGATCTTACCATGGGTGAGTTGGATAAAATGGTCAGGGAACCTGTCAGCGATGTGGAACTTGAGCGAGTAAAATCTCAGTATAAATCGGGTATTGTCATGGGTGATGAATCCATGGAGCGTCGAATGATGCGATTAGGTCGACAACAAATCTATTATGGTGAGAATATCGACCTTGATATATTTCTTCAAAAAATTGAAGCAATAGATTCTGGAAAAATACAAGTATTGGCACGAGAATTGTTCAATCCTGAAACGTTCTTTACCAGTATTTTAGAGCCGGCTCCACCAGCGAAATAAGCCGAGATATAGGCTTCACATATTAGCTGAGTTACCGGTTCAAGTATCATCATAGGAGGCGAGTATGATCGTCGGAGTACCAAGAGAAATTAAAACAAACGAGAATCGTATTTCAATGACCCCAGGTGGCGTCGAATTAGTTGTCGCTAATGGACATAAGGTCATTGTAGAAGACAATGGTGGAGTAAATAGCGGTTTTTCCAACGAGAGGTATATCAATGCCGGTGCTACTATCGAGGCTGATGTTGATAAACTCTGGGAACAGGCTGATATGATCGTGAAGGTCAAGGAACCCCAGGCTGTTGAAATTGCTCGTACCCACCCCGGACAAATTGTATTCACCTATTTTCATTTTGCCGCTGATGAAGCGCTTACCCTTGGTTTTCTTGAATCAAAAGCCTGGGCAGTTGCCTATGAGACCGTTGAAGACAGCAGCAAAAAATTACCACTTCTGGAGCCCATGAGTGAAGTGGCCGGACGTATGGCCACTCAAGAAGGGGCCAAATATCTCGAACACACCAGTGGTGGTCGTGGTGTTTTATTAGGTGGGGTACCTGGAGTAAAACCTGCAATCGTATTGGTTCTCGGTGGTGGTACTGTTGGAACCCACGCAACCAAGATTGCTGCCGGTATGGGTGCCAATGTGACTATCATGGATATAAACCTGAACCGCCTGCGCTACCTCGATGATATTCTGGCCAAGAATGTCAGCACAATTTATAGCTCACCTGCCAATATCCGCGAATTACTGCCAGCAGTTGATCTTGTGATAGGTGCAGTTCTTCTTCCAGGTGCGAAAGCTCCAAAACTTATCACACGGGATATGCTCAGCTTGATGAAACCGGGCTCAGTAATCGTTGATGTGGCTGTTGATCAGGGCGGCTGTGTCGAGACCTGTAGACCCACCACCCATGAAAATCCAACCTTTGTGGTTGATGATATCTTGCATTACTGTGTAGCAAACATGCCAGGAGCTGTTCCCTATACTTCTACAAAAGCTTTAACCAATGCAACCTTACCCTATGTGGTCAAGCTGGCCAACAAAGGTGTCAAAGCTGCGCTAAAAGCAGATGAAGGTTTTGCACTTGGTCTTAACATGGTGGATGGTAAGGTTACTTGTGAAGCAGTTGCCGAAGCTTTTGGTTTGGAATACACACCAGTAGATCAGGTATTGAGCTAAATATTGTCATTCCCTGTTTATAACAGGGGCCTGGTATATCACAAGGTCTCTGATCAATATGAATGGGGAGTAACCACGACAACTCCGCGTCAATTTAAGGCCCAGATGCTTGCTCTCAAGCATTTGGGTTTTTCGTTTTCCAGAATCAAAGATTACCAGGATACTTCGCAACAAATACTGGTCACTTTTGATGATGGGTATTCAAGTATCATGGAATATGCGGCTCCGATCCTCGAAGAAGTGGGTGGTGTGGCAACCGTTTTTGCCATTTCTGATTATGTTGGGAAGAAAAATAGTTGGGATTATTTTCCTGAGGATAAACAGGTGACTCACATGACCTGGCCCGAATTAAGACTATTGTCCACTAGAGGATGGGAAATTGGGTCCCATGGTCGATCGCATCGACGGTTAATTGGCATGAACCATAAACAGGTTCATGATGAGCTAGTGTTCTCAAAAGAAGATATTGAATATAAAGTAGGGGAGGAAGTGACCACCTTTTGCCCGCCATTCAATGCCTGGAATAGTGATTTATTAACTCAGATCGAAGATGCCGGCTATACACGCGTGGCTATATCTTTTCCTTTAAATGGCTTACCACGCTGGAATGGCGAATTTATTCCCCGTCTGGGAGTCTATCTTCACGATGTCATGCCCTTATTCCTGGCAAAGGTCATGGCAAGTCCCCTGGCGCCAATTGCAGTGCTACAACAGCAGTTGATCAATATTGCAGGAGATGGTAAAATTCTAGAGAATTGGTTAAAGCCCACAAGAATATCGAACACCGATTAACGAATATCGATTTTAGAAGTACCCATTCCAACTTTCAGAATTCCTTACTGAGCATAGCCTGTATTGCACCGCCACACTGAGCGGAGTCGAAGTACTAGTTGTGAAGTATGACACATCGCACGTACCTACAGACCAATGTCATTATCATCGAATACATTATTTTTGAGCAGGTAAGGGTAGCGAATTGGTGAAATGCTAGTCAACCAAAGATCCCGACACTTTCATGTCGGGACGTTGGCTGGCGGAGAAGGTGGGATTCGAACCCACGGTACGTTGCCGCACACACGCTTTCCAAGCGTGCGCCTTAAGCCACTCGGCCACCTCTCCATTTATTTCAATTGCCATAAATATCATGGCGGGCGGCAATATATTTACGGACTAAGAATACGCAAAAGCTAAATATTACCAATTGTACTTCAAAGTCACAATTTTGGTGTAATTGGTATAATAGCATAGTCACTTCCAAGTGGCCTGCAACGTATCATATTCTTTGAGAGCAAAACACTCCAGATCGTCACCCTGAGGTTCTCGAAGGGTATTCACCCCTTTACATGGAACATCGTAAGCCGAACCCTGGTGTATAATACGATATTCAGCTCCATTCTGGCCCCAGAGCCGAAATAAATGGAGGCAGATAAGATTGATTAATTGAAGCGTATTATTTTTTTTAGCCACCAGGCTTCGTAAGACTACGCCACGGCAGGCTATATGGGACACAGATCATCGCAGATAGAGAGATAGGGTAAGCCTTTAAGTTAGTTTTTCGTGATTATATGATTTACTGGTAGGAAGAGCCATACGACACACACCCCTATGCTATCTGGGAATATCTGTGCTTCATTCGTGGCTGAATACAAAACTCTCAATAAATATGGGGCGTTAAACCCGCGATAGGACAATTCTATAGAATAATGTAGTTTAAGCTGGAAAAATCTGATGAATATGTATGCATCTAAGCCTTGAAATGATCATATATGAGTGACTGAAACCCAAGGTGTTTCCTAGATCACATGTATCGGTAAAGACTTGTTTCAAACCCTCCTTATCATAAATTTTAGGATTAACAAAAACCAGCCAAGCCAGGCTTAATAATGATACAGGGTATTATGCTTTTGTATGAGATTAAAAATAGGGTTTCTCCGCGTAGTGGGATTGTTCTGCTCATCAGTATTTTTCTGATCCTACTTGCCCCACAACAAACCTTTGCGCAAGAAGAAGATCTCTTTGGGACCACCGCTGACGATAGTCTGTTATTTGGGGATGAATTTGACCTGGGTGGCGATGATTTTTCTTTTGACTTTGATGAAGGTGGGGAGACTGACACCACTGTAGCTGAAGAGGATGATTTCTTTGGCGGGTTTGATGAAGAGGAAGTTACAGAGGATGAAGAACCTGCCGAAGCAGAAGATGATTGGGGCTTTGGGGAAGATATTGTTGAAGCTGACTCCACTCTTGAAGAGGAGTATCCAGATCATCCTCTCAATTTTCGAAAGAAGTTCCAGGGAACTATGCTTGATGGTGCCGGATTCACCTTATCATTCTACTCACCCCAGTATGTCGCCGATAAATTAAATACCTGGCATTCCTCCATGGATTATTCGCTGACGATTGAATTGCCATTTCACTATGACGCTGATCCCGTGAATATTTCTTTCCTGATAGATATCTCCAGTTTTAAATTTGAGAATTCATTTCCCGCTGGAGGCGACTTCACGGGTATATCATTTATGCCTATGGTCCGTGCTGAGGCAGGTGGCTTTGAAGCAGAGATTGGGGCCGGTATGTATTCCCCATCATTTGGTTTGATGACAGGGCTCGGATATGCGCTTCAGTATCAATCACTTTTTATCTCGGCCGGTTATCGCTGGAACTGGGCGTATCAGATTGACCCTATTGGCTCTAGCTGGTGGTTGGAACCCAGAATTACTATGGGAATAAAGCTTTGGTAATCCTCACACCTAAAAGCACTAAGCACGAAGAAGGCAAAGTGCACAGAGAAAGTATTGGGATGTCTTCCCGAATGAGTGCCACGAATATGGCAATCCCTGCCTGTGAGAGCTTGCTCACAACGGGGTGGGTTTTATAGTGAATCATTTTAAGCCCCATCAAATCATTCTATTTATCATTTTAGTGGTGTTTTTATCGCCAGCTCGATCACAGGAAGAGCAATTGGGTGAAGCAGATAGTCTGGCTACTGTTGAAGAAGGTTTTAGCGGGTCAATAAATTCGGACATTGATTATGATGCACTTGTCAAAGAATTGTATGGACAAGAAGAAAAAGTTGTTGCTCCTCAACGCGTGATCGAATCCTCTGATAACAAAAAAAATAGGGAAGTGCTTGTAGGTCCAGCACCTGGTATGTTTAAAAATAGCTTTCTTAATGGCAGTCATATTGCCTTTAATGCTTCTTCTCCTTTTGCCGTCTCTGAAGGGTTGGGGTCGTGGTACTCGTATATCGATCCATCCGTCACGTTGAAATTACCCTTTGAAGTCTATGTCGAGAGTATTCCCCTATATATCCTGTTCGAGGTTTCGAGTTTTAGCTTTGAAAATTCTCATCCAGAAGGGGGCGTTTTTAGTGGAATCTCATACATTATGCAGGCTTCAACTATTGGAGATAACTCTGGTGCAGTCCTGGGATTTGGCTTCTGGGATAAGACCCTTGGGAGCATGCTTGAGCTAAATTATCGTCTACGTCCAACAAAAAATACATTTATTCGCCTGGGAACCCGTGGCGTACTCATTACAGATATTGAACCGCTAGGCAATGCCTGGTGGTTAGAATTAAGACTATCAACTGGTTTTGAATTTTAGATCGTAAATAATTATCATAGAGAAACCCATTATGCAGATCAGAACTAAAATATTGTCGCCTAAATCACTTAGAAATATGCTCTTTCTCATTTTATTGATAGGCTCTCAGATTTATAGTCAAACATTTGTGACCACAGGTGGAACTGTGACCACTGGTTATTGGAATTCAACAAATACAGGTGGTACGGCCTCATTTATTGTTCCTAACGATGGAAACATTGCTTTTGCATTTGTGAAAATTGATACAAATGATGCGAATGACTATATCAATGTTGGGGCAGGGTTTTTAGCTGGAGCCCAAGAGAGCAAATCAATTGTAAGAACAGCGAATGAAATTGAAGTTAGTGGATTGTCTGATGATGACACTTTTGATATCTACGTAGTGTTTACAGATGGATCAAACCCCATCGATACATTAACGCTGTCGGAAAATATAATAGTTGATCAAACCGCTCCCAGCGCCTTTCAGGTAGGCTCTGTAATTGCCACCGGTGGGAATGTCTCAGCTGGATATTGGAATGGTACCAACACCAACTTGGAGGTTACCGTACCTATCGCCAATGACGGAACGCTGCAGAATGGCTCGTTACAGATTACAGGTTATGTGGGTGGTAATCCTAAAGAAGATTTAGGCGCTTCTGCTACTGTTCTCATTATTAGTACGACTCAAACCATTACCCTGGATGATACTGATTTCACCAGCAAGGCCTGGTTCCTGGACTCTCAAACATTCTCCTTAACAGCCACCTTGAGTGATGCTGCAGGCAACAGCACGGATGGATCTGCCAGTGGAACCACATTAAGTATTGATCAATCTGCTCCTTCAATTTCATCGATTACTTCTGCCACAGGCGATCAAACCTGGGGTGTAGGTGCCACAATCGATGTGACTGTTAATTTTGATGAGACGGTAACTCTGAGTGGTGGTGATTTACTGACAAATCTTAATTCTGGAGCACAACTAACCACAGGTGCTTTCACATCCACTACATTTTCAGAAACTTATACAGTATCCGAAGGTGAGGATGCACCTTCACTTAACGTCTCTTCCTTTTCTCTATCAGGCGGAAGTGTCAAGCTCCTTGATGTGGCTGGAAACAACGCCGATTTAGCAACGATTGGCACAAATTTAGAAGACAATACCAATCTCATTGTTGATGGAAGTACTCCTTCGATATCGAGTATCACATCTACAGAAGTGCTCGAAAGTTTTGGTGTTGATGATGAAATTAATATTACCATAAATTTTAGCGAGGCGCTCACACTTTCAGGTGGGAATCTGCTGGTCACACTGGAAACGGGAACCACAGATCAGGTTGTGACAATATCCTCTATAAACTCCAGCTCTACTGCGAGTGAAACATATACGGTACAAAACGGTGATGAGAGTGCTGATCTTACAGTCAAAACCGTAAGCCTTTCTGGCGGTAGTCTGGTCGATGCTGGTGGAAACTCTGTCGATTTAAGTTTACCTCCTGGCAATAATTTAGCTGATAATAAGAACATTGCTGTCGATGGCGCTGGACCAGCTGCCTTTACTGTCTCAACAGCGACCGTTACAGGTGGAAATGTGGTCAATGGGTTTTGGAATGGGACCAATAGCGATATTGAAGTCATTGTCCCTATCGCGAACGATGCCAGCCTGGAAGATGGAACGGTTCAAGTCAGGGGCTTTTTTGGAGACATCTCTGGTGCTGAAAACCTGGGATCATCAAATAATATTCTGGGAGCACACCTGGGAAGTAGTATTACAGTAACAATCACTCGGGATAACTTTGAGAGCATGGTTGGATATGGCCCGGCAACAACACTTAAGCTGACAGCCATCCTGGCGGATGCAGGGGGGAATAGCACCACAGGAACTCAGAGTGCCAGCACATTTGTGATTGATGAAGATGAACCGACTATTTCTTCTATAAGCTCTACAACAGCCGATGGCACTTATGGGATTGGAGATGATGTCAATGTAACCATCAATTTTTCCAGTGAAGTGACCATCTCAGGTGGAAACCTGCTAACAAGCCTTAATTCGTCAGCGCAATTATCAACATCTAGTATTTCAGGTGTGGATGAGTTATCCCAAACCTATACGATTTCAGCCTTAGATGAGTCAACAGATCTTGATGTGAGTAGTCTGGTGCTTTCTGGTGGAAGTGTGAGTCTTACGGATGCAGCGGGTAACAGTGCAGATCTCAATAATTTACCAACCGGCGCCAGTAGTCTTGTCGGAAGTAGTGCATTAGAGATTGATGGTATTGTGCCAACCATCAGTTCCATTACTTCAACATCTACTGATGGAAGCTTTGGAGTGGATGATGTCATCGACGTAACGGTCACTTTTAGTGAAGATATGACCCTGACAGGTGGTAGTCTCTTGGTTACCCTTGAAACAGGTGATCCAGATCGTCAAGTTACTATTTCAAGTATTAGCGGGAGTGTCGGGAACGACACCTATACGGTGCAAAGTGGAGATGCCAGTGATGATCTCACAGCCAGCGCCCTAAGTTTATCTGCTGGAACGCTTCAGGATGCTGGTGGTAATGATGTGGATCTCACAGATCTTACAGGTGTTACGAATATTGATGATGGATCTGACTTAGCTGTTGATGGTGCCAGTCCCTCTGCCTTTACTGTTGGTACAGTGACTGTAATCGGTGGCGATGTGGTTGCCAGCTATTGGAATGATACCAATACGGGAATGACCATTTCTGTTCCCATTGAGGCAGACAACAGCCTAGAAGGTGGAAATGTCCAGATTCAGGCTTTCTTTAATGATATCTCTGGTGCCGTAGATGTTGGTTCGGCAGTCACAATTGTAGGTGGAGACCTCGGTGGAAATGTGACGGTGACTCTCACTGAAGGAAACGTTGAAGGTGTGCCTGGATACGCAGAAGCGAGTATCTTTAAATTTACAGCTGTTATTACTGATGATGGTGGCAACACAACCACTGGCACGCAAAGTGTAAATACATTTACGATTGATACAACTGATCCAACAATCACATCCATCACCTCTCTCACCAGCAATGGTACTTATGGAGTGGGGGAAGGTATCAATGTTACGATTACTTTCGATGAAAATGTGACCTTATCAGGTGGGAACCTACTTACCACCTTGAATACATCAACTGAATTGTCAACGGCTACGATTACAAATACAAATACACTGTCTCAAACCTACACAATTGCTGAAGACGATGAGGTTAGTAGCTTCAGTGTCAGTGGATTAGCCCTGTCAGCTGGAACTGCCGAACTTACAGATGCGGCGGGGAATCAATTAGATCGCACGTTGCCCGTTGCCAATAATATTGCTGATAATAGCAGCATTGACATTGATGGTGTTTTACCCACGCTTAGTGCCATTTCTTCCACGACAGCGACTGGAAGTTATGGTGTTGGCGAGACTGTCAATATTACCCTCACATTTAGTGAAACGGTTACCCTTAGTGGAGGAGATCTGGAAATTACCCATGATGCGAGTGCGACTGATGTGGTGATTACGAGTATTTCAGGGTCAACTGAAGCAAGTCAAACCTACACAATAGAATCGAATGATGTCAGCAGTGATTTGACAGTGACTGCCCTTGCCTTATCTGCTGGAACTCTACAGGATGCCGGCGGAAATGATGTGGACTTAACTGATCTCACTGGTATATCTAATATTGATGATTCCAGAGATATTGTAGTTGACGGCATTGGTCCAACTGCTTTTCAAGTTGGAAGCGTTATAACAGCTGGCGGCACTGTCGTTGCGGGCTATTGGAATAATTCGCCCAACACCAGTGTAAATGTTACCATACCTATAGCAAATGATGCCAGCCTCCAGAATGGAAGTGTCCAGGTGCTGGTGCAAGTAGGGTCTGGCGCCTTTCTAAATATTGGAAATAGCTCAAGTATTCTTGTCGTTAATGCAAATAAAACGGTTACGCTAAGCTCCACAAATATAGCAGATATATTGGGCCTTGATGAGGATGTGGTACTCACCTTTTCAGCAGAAATCACAGACGATGTGTCCAACTCAACCATTGGAACGGCCAGTATAACCACACTCACTATTGATACAACGGATCCAACCATATCAAGCATTACATCCAACCCAGCCACTGATAATGTTGGAGTTGGAGCAAGTGCTGATATCACGGTCACATTTTCTGAGAATGTCACTTTAGTAGGTGGAAACATCATTACCTCGCTGGAAACAGGGGATAGTGACGCTGCCCTGACAACGACAGTATTAGCTGATACAGATACATTCACAGAGACATACACGGTTTCAGAGGGTGAGTCTTCCACTAATCTTAGTGTACTTCAGATGACGCTGAATGCTGGGACACTAAGGGATGGTGCAGGAAATGAAGCCAGTTTTAGCATACCAGGCGCTGCGAATCTTAATGGGGGGACTCTGGTCATTGACGGAAACTACCCCACCATCGTGAGTATTTCATCCACGAGTAGTGATCTTGTGAGCTATAGTTTCGGTGATGAAATTGATGTGGTGATTGAATTTAGCGAAGCACTCACTCTGGCTGGTGGTGACTTGCTCATTACCCTGGAAACGGGCACAACTAACAGACAAGTTACAATTTCAAGTATCAATAACAGCACCACGACGACAGGTACCTATACGGTAGAGGCCGGTGATGTCAGCTCCGATTTGACGGTTAACAGTGTAAGCTACTTAGGTGCAACTCTTAAAGATGAAGCGGGGAACGACCTTGATGAAACTCTGCCCAGTGGAGCAAATAGCTTGGCCGGTAGCAGTGATTTCGTGGTAGATGGTACAGTACCAGCTGATTTTCCTGTTGGAACTGTTATCTCAACGGGTGGGACAGTAACCGCAGATTATTGGAATGACACCAATACAGGAATCCAGATAACGGTTCCTATAGCCAACGATGCCTCACTTCAATCAGGAAGCCTGCAAATCCAGGCGCGCACAGGTGGCAATGCATTCGAGAATATTGGGGATAATCCAGAATCAATTACATCGATTGATACGGATCAAGATGTAAGCCTTAGTTTTAGTATTATCGAGGGTATTACGGGTGCTGATGTTCAAGGTGCAATCATTCAATTTACGGCTGTAATCACAGATGTTGTGGGCAACAGCACAACGGGAACAACCAGTCCGAATAGTTTTACGGTGGATGAGGTAGCTCCAACAATCGCTTCGATCACTTCAGTGCCAATAGCAGCAGATCTTCAGATCGGAGGAACAGCAGATATCACAATTAATTTTAGTGAGGCCGTCACATTGGACGGTGGAATTTTTGTTGCCACTTTGGAAACAGGTGATACAGATGCTGAGTTAACGACTGCGGTTTTTGAAGCTCTTACTTCAATTACACAGACTTATACCGCTGTGGAGGATGAGGTTACAACAGATCTCTCCATAACAGGGTTTGATTATGGTGCAGCCACGATGCGGGATTTAGCTGGAAATGATATTGATGTGAGTCTACCGATTGGAAATAATCTGGACGACAATAGCAATATTACTGTTGATGGCAATATTCCGACGATTACAAATATCAGTGCCGTAAAAACTGTTGATACACTTGGATTAGGTGAAACACTAAGTATTGATATAGATTTTTCTGAGCCCATTGACCTGGTTGCGGGAAATCTTCAAATCACGCTTGAGACAGGAACAAATGATTACCAAATTGACATCACTGATTTTGGCTTAACCACTTCAATAAGTGGTAGTTATCCAATTCAAATCGGTGATGAAAGCAGTGATTTGACCGTCACGCTGATAGAGGTGACCGCTGGAGTGCTCGAAGATGAAGCTGGTAATACGGTTGATCTGACCTTACCCGTCAGCAATAATTTAGCGGATAATAATGATATTATTGTAGATGGAATTGTACCTGATGCCTTTGATACAGGGGATATCCTTACGGTAAATGTCCCTGTTGTCACAGGGTATTGGAATGCCGAGAATACATCACTAGAGATTATTTTACCCCTCAACGGTAGTGATGCCTCCCTAGATGGCGGAACTGCTCAATTGGAAGCTCGTGTCAGTACCAATGCTTTTGTTGCTATTGGCGATGCTCTAGCTGCAGGGATTACCGACAAAACTTTAGCGATAACTGACACGCAGGTAGAATTGGATATCCCCGGTTATGGTCAGGGAGAAGTGATCCAGGTGAGAGGTGTTCTCACAGACATTGCTGGAAACAGCGCTGTAGGTAACACCAGTGCCGTTGAGTTGATCATTGATACGGTCACTCCCATCCAAACGATAACGGGCGATATTGTGGTTGCAGGTGGTGATGAGTTCCAGGGCTATTGGAATCCTACAAACCTCACACTCACCGTGTCCACAGATCTGGATGCTGACATTTCGTTGATTGACGGAACCCTACAATTACAGGCTCGCATCGGTACCGGCCCTTATCTGGATATTGGTAGCGATTCAACTATTTCAGTTAATAATACAACTCACGAAACGGTGCTCACACCCGCTGATTTTGTTGATCATGGTATCCTGAATAGTGAGATCATCGATATTATTGCTGTGGTGACAGATGTCGCTGGTAATGAGACAATTGGTCTGCCGGGTGCAAATACACTGACATTTGATTCAGAAGATCCAGGGGCTTTTGCAGTTCAAGCAATTGAAACAACGGGTGATCCGTTTGTGGTAAACTATTTCAATGACGGTAATGAGGGTGCTGATATTAATGTACCCATCAATCCTGGTGATAATACACTGATTGGTGGGAGTGTCCAATTACGTGTCTCTGTAGATGGAGCAGCTGCTGAAGACTTCCTTGCACCGGTTGATATTGAAACTCCTGCAAATATTGAAATTTCTGTAACCCGTGCTGAATTGGAAGCCGTGGTAGGGTATGCTGAAGGTGCAATTCTTACCTTCCATGCCATCATGACTGATGTGGCCGGGAATACAACCCAGGGTTCTGAGAGTGTTAATCAATTGGAGATTGATACGGTTTACCCAACTTCATTTGTTTCTGAAGATATTCGTACGTTGGGATTCAATCCTATCACAGGTTACTGGAATAATGGTGATAATGCTGTATTGATCAAAGTTCCAATTGATATTGATGATGCCAGTCTGGTTGATGGCCACCTCGTTGTATTTGCTGATCTCACACCACCAGCAGATGAAAGTTTTGAACAAATTCCAGTGACTCAAGATATTGCTTCGCTTGGTTTCGATACTATCTCCATTACAATCCCCGCATCAGAGATGGAAAACCTTGAGGATGGAACTGGATTTACAGATGGATTGGAGATACTGTTTCAAACCGTTGTCACAGATGTGGCTGGTAATTCGACCACATCTATAACGAGTGCCCTAACATTAGCTATTGATAGAACCGTACCTATTACGGGCACATTCGTATCTGAAGCGACTACCACAGTCCCCTATATTAATGCTGAAGATACCTTGCAGGCATCATGGACGGGGTTTAGTGACGCAACATCAGGTATTTCTGTATATGAGTATTCGATTGGCCTCACTGCTGGGACAGATGGACTTTTGGAGTGGGACACATTGTCCGTAAACCTAAAGAACACACTTATGACCTATACTCATGGTGCAGATTACTTCCTGAATGTCAGAGCTTATGATCTTGCTGGAAATCAATCAAGTATTGTGAGTACTGCAGCCATCATTGCCGATCTTGAATCCCCCAACTCAACCAGTTTAGCTGAACCATATTACCTTATAGATAGCTGGTCTGATATCAATTCATTTAGTGGTAGTTATAGTGATGGTTTATCTGGTGTAGATACACTGTGGATGAATCTCAGCCGAGAATCCGATAGTCTCTATTGGGACGGTGCAGATTGGGTCTCTGACAGCACGACGCTTGAGCTTGACTTGAGCGCAGAAGATGGCTTCTGGAATTACAGTATTGCATCGGATACCCTATCAAATCATGAGAACTATATCATGCGCTTGCTGGCCGTAGATAGTGCTGGAAACAGACAATCCACAGCAACGCTGGATACTTTCCAGTTTATCATTAATTCAGCCCCAGAAATTTTCACCTTTTCGGCTGATACAACAAGCCTTGAGGATTCGCTGTTTACCTATTACCCCTTGGCTACGGATCCTGATTTTGCGACGGCGCGGGGAGATACACTGAGCTATTCATTTTCCTCTACAGTTCCAGAGGGGATGTCCATAGACGCTCTCACGGGGATGATTAGTTGGGTTCCTGTAGATTCTGCAGTGGGTGAACACGTCTTTGGAACCAAGGTGACCGATCTGCTCGGACTCCAAGATTCAATTATTAATATCTTAACCATACTTAATGTTAATGATGCTCCCGAACCAGTCACCCTGCTTTTACCAGCAGACAGCACACAACTGGTCCCAGACGACAGTCTACTGCTAACCTTTAGTTGGTCAGCTGCCTTTGATATTGAAGATAATCCAGTGAGTTATGAGCTTACCATGCAAGGCGATGATTATGAATCAACCATGACCACCTCAGATACCTTTCTCATTGTAGACGTATCCGTCATGGATTTTCCTGTAACTGCAGTTGAATGGTTTATACATGCCCTGGATGCTGAAGATATATCTGATACATCAGATGTATTTGAGTTTACTACTTCGGCAGCATCAGCACAATTGAATACAAGTACAATTGCTGTAGAAATGCGTCGCAAACGATATATCGATAGCCTTTTTGTGATGAAAAATATGGGTCTCACAGATTTGCAATGGTCCTTGGTCAGTGCTCCATCCTGGCTATCTCTTGTATCAGAGTCTGGGACCATTGAATACCAGGATAGCTCTTTAATTGCCTTCAATGTCAACCCAGGTGATTCCACGGTAGGCGGATTTGGAGATACATTGCGTCTGGTAACAAATGATCCACTTCAGGATACGCTTGCAATTGCCATAAATGTCGGTGTTTTCGACATCCCAACACCGGTTCTGGCATTGTATAAAAACCCAGCCTATCCCGGATTCTATGAGATGATGATTGTCGATAGTTTGGGGATGATTGATACCCTGATCTTGAGCCATGCCGGAGAAGCCTTGGAGATCGACACAGTCGGTGACTATAGTTATCTCGCGACCATTGAGATCGCCAGTGCTGGTTCAAATAGCTTCGAGATCTATGCTGCGAATTGGGTTGGAGATACAACGATCACCACCAGCATTTCCGTGAGTTTGGCGAAAGCGGGCACAGAATGGTTTGCACGTAGCCCTGATCAACAGTTTGAAGTTCGAGGAACTGCTGGGAGTGCTAACTACAATGCACAACTCGCCATTCTTGATACAGTCCTGAGTCTTGCTGACAATGCTCGTTATAAAGTGCTCAGTGATGGTGTTCTGCTTGCTGAACCCGTTCTGGTAAGTATGCCGGCTGCCGAAGAGAATCAGGCGATATATATTCGGGATATAAGTGGCGACTACATTGAATTACCCTCTATGAATGATGGTGATCGGGTGACCGCCTGGGCAGAGCGTATGGGAGCCTTTGATATAGGTCCTCGGACCATTATTATTCCAGAGCGCAGTCAGCTCTCTCAAAATTATCCAAATCCATTTAACCCGAGTACTTCAATTGACTATGATATCGGGTTTTTAGATGGCCTGGATCAGGATATCGAGTTTAGCATTTATAATATTCGCGGTCAGGAAATTCGAAACCTGGTAAATACACAGGTTCAGCCAGGCCGATATTCAATCACCTGGAATGGCTTGAATAGTCGAGGTGAACAGGTCAGTAGCGGAATTTACTTCGCAAGATTAATGACGGGTAAAGGGTATGTTAAAACTGTTAAAATGCTGGTTCTCAGGTAGGAGGTGTTGAGATGAAGAATAAGACATTGATTCTGGCGCTGATCCTATTGACTTTCACCCTGGGGTGTCGAGATAAGATTGATCCAGAAGCAGACGATTTTGTTGAATACGGTTGGACACTTTATGGCGAGCGGGATTTTCAAGGTGCTCTTACTGAATTTCAGGAAGGTCTTGATATGGATTCACTTTACATCGATGGTTACAATGGTTCCGGTTGGTGTTATGTTGAGTTTAATAGTCCAGATACAGCGATTGATTATTTTAGCGAAGGGTTGGACTTTATCACTGTAGATAGTAGTCAGGTTCGCTTTGAAATGTTAGCTGGCCTAGCGCTTAGCTATCATGTAACCGGTGATTATCCAAGGGCTATCGAGCGGGGGACAGAGCTGTCCACCTTCCGACCTGTCTTTGAATTTACCCATGACTGGCGGATCAATTATGCTGATATTATCGTTTTAGTAGCTGCTTCTCACTACGCCGAAGGTAGCTTTAGCGATGCGTTAACTTGGGTTCAAAAATTGGATGAAGACTTTGTAGTTGATATCACAACTTATGAGGGGCGGGCTGATCTTATTAAGAAGATTGAAGCATTGCAGAATATCTAGCTAGTTTAGGTTAATTTGAGAATGAATTATAAAAATATTGAGATCAGGAAAATGATTAGATCACTAAAAATTGTCACATCACTCGCTATCATGTCCCTATTCATGTGGGGTTGCTCTTCAGGTGTCTCCAGCGTAGAACTTGATAAAAAATTGAAAGCTTCCAGCGCCAAAAATCTAAAATTTCAACAGATGGCGGTGAAGAAGATTGGTACCCTAGAGAAAGATGTTAAAGCACTTAAAAAGAACCAGGGGAAACTGGGGAAACAGATTCCTGTTATCGTGAAACAGATCAAAATATTGAAAAGGGCCATAGCTGAGAGCGGAAAAGGCGTATCACCCGCCATGGAAGCTCAGCTGGATTCCATGGTTACCAGTCTGGAAGCGATGG
>Ga0307989_1000049_pt1 | contig 96563 bp, 79 predicted proteins | sample EllFjometagen185_FD_203164 | JGI IMG/M metagenome (GOLD analysis project Ga0307989, IMG submission 203164) | Marine microbial communities from Ellis Fjord, Antarctic Ocean - #185 | ecosystem: Environmental > Aquatic > Marine > Unclassified | place: Southern Ocean | collected 2014-10-08 | reverse complement strand
GATTTTTGCACTTCTTTTCTCTCGCGTTTCAACATAAAGAATTCTATATTCTGGCGCAAGGGTACTCAATACATTTTTCCAGCCATTGATCAATGATATCCAGCCTGCAACAAAAACAATAATAGGTTTTTCCGGATCAGGGCTATTCGGTTCAAAATCAAATATTTTTATTTCAACTTTATCCGGCAGGCAAAGAGTTCTTTCTTTTACCCTGAAATTTTTGTTTAATAAAAAATCGTCAAGCATAATTATTCTTTCATTATGGTAGTCAATGATCTCTACCTGGTTTGCGCATCCTTCTTTCCAAAGAAAACAAAGTTTATACTAATAGTTTATTCGGATACTATGTTCCATTTTTCTATACCCGGATAATGATCCAAATCTATTGTCTTGTCGATTTCAGAATACACTGTTTGACAGTTTTTTTACATTCAATATAAAATTTTACAGCCACTTGTGTGATTCTGTATTCAAGACGGGATCTGCCATGCCTGTTGAATTTTCTCCTGTCGGGTTTGAATATTTAAAATGGGTACCATCAATTTAATATCACCTAAAAATACTCCTCATATTCTATTTTTTATGCAATCGGACCCATTTTTCAATATTTTTATACGGGTAAGCTTCAAGCCGGCCAAATCCGGCCATTTGTTTGGCCTTATACTCAATCAATCGGGGAGAAGAAATTCCGCATAGAAAACGCGTCACCAGAGCAACTGGCAACGGTGACTTTGTGGCATCAGTCAAAGGTTTCACAAGTGTTTGAAAATCCATCATATCCAAGGAAGGTAAATCTGATAATAACAGTTTAACCGGTTCATTCGCCATACAAACTGAACATCTTTTGCAGTCAGCATCTAATTCTTCCCCAAAATAAGCGGACAAACTTTTCGCCAGGCACTGGTCTGTTTCAAAAAGCTTAATCATGGCATGGAGGCGTGCGATATCTTTATTTTCCTTTTCAACAAACAGGTTCGCAAGATCCCGGGCAGTTGAGTTTATATCAAATTCAGGATTGAGTATTTCAAAAACCTCCACAGCAGTTTTGGGTTGAAGGTCAATCCAATTTTTTTCGTGGAAATATTCCAGGGCAGTCAACGCCCGCTGACGGTCAAAGCCTGATATTGCAACAATATTATCTATATCCACTTTGGTCCATGTTTTGGCAGTCTTGGAATTGTCCAGGATGATGTTGACAAACTGCTTCCTTTCGCCATCGAATTTTTCAATGATGTTTTCTGCAGGGATCAAGTACTTGAAAGCATAGGTTTCAAAATAAGTATATTTAGGGGAAATGATATTTGCCATCTCCAGGTAAACCAGCAGGGTTTTTAAGGGCAGCAGTCTGATATCCGCCTTCCTGCTCAAAGTGTATGCACGAACCTCAAATAGCTTTCCTTTAGATTGACTGATATCCTCCAATACTTTGCAGATATTTTCAAGAGCAGGTGTATCACCATAAGCAAAATTTTCCAGTACCGGTATCCCGTTTTTATTTCCAAAAAGACAGCAAAGAGAAGGGTTGCCATCCCTGCCGGATCGGCCTATTTCTTGGCTGTAGCTCTCTATCGATTTTGGCAGGTCATAATGGATCACTTTTCGAATATTTTCTTTATCAATCCCCATTCCAAAGGCGATGGTGGCGACTACTGTGTCAACTTTTCCGGTCATAAAACGATCTTGAACTATTTCACGATGCTCATTTTCCATTCCTGCATGATAAGCATCTGCAGCAATTCCATTTTTCAACAGCATCTGAGTTAACCGATCTGCTGTCTTCTGTAGTGTAACATAAACAATTTGCGGGCCAGCCGGCTTTTGTGTCAATATATCTCGAAGCAGTGCATCTTTTTTTTCTTCAGCCACAGGGTATACGCGGAGAAATAAATTTTTTCTGTAAAATCCTGTTTGAACCACATTTTCCCGGCTGATGACAAACTTTTCACACACGTCACCAATAACCTTTGGCGTTGCTGTGGCAGTAAGCAATAATACCTTTTTAATTCTGAATTCTTTTTGATATAAAGGAATTTTCAGATAATCCGGTCTAAAATTATGACCCCATTCTGATATGCAATGGGCTTCATCAATGACAAGCAAGGATACATTCATCTGCCTGAGTTGAGTTCTGAACCTTTCGTTTTTAAATCGTTCTACAGCGATCATCAGTATCTTCAATTGTCCCAGTCGAGCTGCTTCAAGTGTACTACGGTAATTTTCGGTGCTCATCCCGGAGTCAAGTTTTGCGGCAGAGATGTTTTTCGATTTTAAAAAATCAATCTGATTTTTCATCAAAGATAGAAGCGGGGAGACGACCAGGGTCATCCCTTGCTCAAGAACCCCAGGCAACTGATAACAAAGAGATTTTCCCGCACCTGTGGGAAAAATTGAAGCAGCAGACTTACCGGCTATTATGGTTTCTATGATTTGCCGTTGGCCGGGTTTGAATTTATCAAATCCGAATGTATGCTTTAAGGTATCATCAATTACAGGCATTTTTTCAAACTCTATTTATTGAAGTCTAACGAACTCAATCACAGCTCGCCAGGTGGCTTTTGTTTGTTAGATTCAAAGTTAAATTAAGGCAGACATAAATCAGCGAGCCATTTGTGAGCAGTTCTTATTTCGACACCATTTGGGAAAGTCTTTTCTTTTCTCAATTCTTTTGTAACCTGAATCATTTTTATCTGTGGGAAAAATTTTTTAAAAATTTCGAAATTAGAACTCAGTGTTCCATCTTTCCATTTCACTTCCACCATAAGTGAGGGACTGTCATTTGCTGTAGTGCAAAAATCTATCTCTTTTCCATCTTTGTTTTTTAAATAGTAAACTTTTTTTGTTTCCCCAAAACAATCTTCTCGAAAATGAATTTCTTTTTGAATGGCACAGGCAACAGTGTTCTCTAATTTTATGCCTGGATCTCCTATAACCTGACCGGTATCATAAAAATAGAACTTAGGTGCTTTTTGAATTGCCCGGGCAATATTTTTATGAAAAGGTGGTACTTTAAAAATCACATACATATTTTCAAGTATCGTAAGCCACCTTTTAACCGTTTTATCCGAACATTGAAGATCCCGTGCGAGAGAGCTATAAGATACCGGACTTCCAACTCTATTTTTTAATAGCTGGATAAGTGTTTCAATCTGAATGATGTGTTGAACATTCTCAAGATCAATAAGATCTTGCTTTAAAATAATATCAAGATGTGATTTCTTCCAACGATTATAGAATCGATTCGTTCCGTTAAGAAATGGTTCGGGAAATCCACCGATTTCCAATAGTTTATCCAGCTCGGTTTCAAGATTCTCAGGATTTACAAATGTTTTAATTTCTTTTAAATCCAAAGGATGCATTCTGAATTGGAAGAATCTTCCTGCCAGGGAGTCGCCAACTTTTCGATAGGTATCCAGTTTAGCGCTTCCCGTAACAATGAGGGAAGGTGGAATTCCTTCAGTGTCATAAACTCCTTTTAACCATGATTTCCAGTTTTTTAGCTTATGAAGTTCATCAAAAATAACAAGATCTTTTGATCGATCCCAAGATTTTTCTTGTAAACTCAACCGGTCTTCAAGATTGTCAAAATTGAAATAGTCATAATCACTTTTCAACATTTTAGACAAAGTAGTTTTCCCAGTCTGTCGTGGGCCTGTTAGAAGAATTATTTTTGTTGCTAAGTCTTCTTGAATATATTTTGTTAGGTAACGTTCCATACCGTCTATTTTGGCATGAATTCCGAAATAGTCAAGACTTTTTCGGAATGAAGTTCGATTAAGTCAGAGTTGTATTTGAAAAATATTAGCTTAACTCGGTCTCCAGTTTTTTGGGGGAGGATGAGTTAATTCAATCAGGAAATTCAGGGTTCTTTTTATCCATAAACGCTGTAATGCCATGAATACATTCACCTGATACAATTAGCTCAGCAGCAGTGTCTACCTCCAGCTCAAGTGCTTTTTCCAAAGGAAGTTCCTGGCTTTGCCGAATAACAGTCAGTGCATGCCGAACAGCGTTAGGTCCATTTTGTGCGATTTGTTCCGCCAGGTTTAATGCCTCATTAACTGACCGTCCTTTGTCACTCACACGGTTAACCAAACCCATCTTTAGTGCCTCCTCAGCATCTATTGCACGAGCAGTTAGTATGAGGTCTGAAGCAATGGCACTTCCTACAAGTTTAGTTAAATAAGGACCGCCTCCCCAATCCGGCATCAAACCCAGTCGAACTTCTGAAAAACAGAGTTGAGCAGTTCGATCCATTACTCGCAGATCACATCTTGTTGCCAACTCCATCCCCCCTCCATAGGCCAACCCATTTATTGCGGCAATTATAGGAACAGGTAAAGAAACAAATCCATCGACTGCTTTTCGTATCCAGTTAATCAACTGTCTGGCCGGCTCTATATCTTTACTATTCAACACTTTCAGGAACTCAGCAACCAATGGGTTTTCAGGATTAACATCAAATCCTGTACAAAATGCCTCTTTACCGTCCCCGGTAATGATAATCGCCCTGGGAAGGTTCTGTATTAATTCTTCCGTTGCAGTTTCCAAGGCAGCAAACATAGATTCATCAAATGCATTTTTCATCCTGGCACGACTTAAGGTCACCACTGCAATCTTGTTTTTTCTTATGACTTGAATCTTACCATCCATCATAAACAACCTCGTTGGGTTATATGCATCATTGCCTGGTTCTGTTTGTCAGTTTAAAATATCGAAAATTTCAATTATGAAAGAAAATGACATGTCCGGCGGGATTCTTCCGGGTATGCCTTTTTTTCCCCAGGCAAGTTCGGGACGTACAGCAATCTCCCGCCGCCCGCCAATACGCATGGGAGGCATTCTCATCTGTTCATCACCCAGCTTCTCTCCCTGGATAGCCAATTCAATCGCCTTCACCATCTGGCCACTGCCAACCCTGTAGGTCACGGGTGTGCAGATTGATTTTTCAAAACTGATATCAGAGAATGTGCTGAACTTGATCTGCTGGTTTTTTGAGATTGAAGAATAGCACATTAATATTAGGTCATCTTTTATAACTTCTTCTCCGGCACCAACATAAACATCTGTGCATGAGAAGCGGCCGGGTGCAACACTCTTTTCGAAATTATCCTTTGGAATGGCTGATCTTAGTTTGACCCCTGAAACACAGCAATTATTGAGGCTGGCCTGTGCAATCGAGTGTTTGAGATAACAGCGGGCACCAGGGACCTGAACCCCGGGTTTTACATAGGTCCAGGACTGGCATTTTTTGTCTTCTGCACAAGCAACCCTGCAAAGATCCGGGTTCGATTTTGAAAGTTCAATGAGCTTGTAATCCTTCCCATACCTGTCCGTATTCATCGTCATGGTACCGTGAGAAATCTGGGCTTTTTTCGGTGGTTTATTGGTCTTTGCTATGACGCCCTTATCAATGAGTGTCTGATTTCTTTTTATCATCTTCGGCTTTGATTGAGCGACAGGTATGTTTTTTTTCGCAGGGGTCTTGGTAAGGCTGTCTCGCTTTGTTAGATTTTCCTTTGTGTTAACTGAAATGAGATTAAAAGTCGCATCTTTTTTCAGTAATGCTGGAGAATCATTGTTTACCGAATCAATACGAAGTATTAACATATGGTGACGGATATATTTTCCAGGGAAGTTGTATAATTCAAATGAAACCATCCCTTTATCCGCCCATCCAGCTCTTGAAAAGAATGTGGCATCACTGTCAAAGGTGGGAGAACCGTCGTTCAGAGCGAGAGAAATACTGGAATCATAGTGACGCAGATAATACCCGGGATGTTCAACGGATTCAATGGAAATTCCTTGTTTATCAGCCAGGCCGGGAACTATTTTCCAGCGAGCAGTTGCAGATGTATCTGCATTTTTAACTATCCGTACCTGTCGCTCTATTCCAGAGGAATTGAAGAAGTACGTTGGATAGTTGTATGATGCAATAACATGATAGTCTCCTTTAACAATACCGGTTACAGTTACGACTGGAACATCTGACGCAGCAGTCATACCCGATTGAGTCTTATCTGCGATAACGGGTTGCTCTTTTTCTTTGGTCACTTTATTATTCTTACTGGCGGCTGCCGATGTCTCTTCCAGCTCCGCAAACAATCTCTTCACCGCTTTGTTTCCAGGTGCAACTGCAGCAGCTTTTTTGGCATGTTTTAGAGCCAATTTTTTATTACCCATTGCCTGGAAGTAATTGGCCCAGGATATATCTGGCAGGGCGGATTTAGCATCAAGCGCTTTTGCTTTTTTTATGGATTTTTTTGCTCGGAATAGGAGTAATTTATCTGTTTTCCCGGTGGAAATATACTGGTCGACATAGGCGTTGGCCAGATCGCAATGCGCACGAATGGCGTTCGGATTTTTCTTTATAATTTCCTGATGATCGGCTATGACTGAGGCGTGGTCAACGGATATCTCAGCCTTAATGGAACTATTCACAAGTAAATGAAACAAAATAAATAGTGCAAAAACAGTCAGTAACAAATTTTTATTTTTCATTACTCTCCTTACAAATATGATGGATAAATAATCGGTTCAACCCACAAAAAAACTCCTGTAATAGCTTTTAGTGAAATGTCCATTGCCAGTCGCCTCATATCCAATTAATTGTTTTTTATTTCCATTCTCATAATATGAGAGCTTGTATTCAATATCGCTATTTTGAGGAATTGGCCTCTCCTCAAGAACTTCATAACTGGCGTTTGCTTTTAACCCTTGTCACAAAATCATATCGCACAGACAGAGCTCATGAGGTCTGTACCCATGGTATTCAGGTGTTTACGGTTTTGATGTCTGGTTTACCCATTTCCTGTTCGAATCTCTGTATGACCATGTTTTTTGATCACTGGATTTATCGTAATACCAACCACCTGATTCCCTTCCATTCTCATATGCTCCCACGTATTTATCTCCACTGGACCAGATTAATGTCCCCGTTCCATGTTGTTTACCATCTTTATACTGCCCCACATATTTACTTCCACTGGGCCAGATTAATGTCCCCGTTCCATGTTTTTTATCATTTTTATACTGCCCCACATATTTTTCTCCACTGGGCCAGGTATATATCCCCGTTCCATGTTTTTCATCATCTTTCCACTGCCCCACATATTTGTGACCGCCCAGCCAGCTAAACACCCCATGTCCGTGTTTCTTACCATTTTTCCATTCACCCACATATTTTTTTCCACTGGGCCATGTTTTCGTTCCCTGACCGTTGAAATTACCGTCTTTAAAATTACCAACATACCTGGTTCCATCAGGCAAAAGGTAGTTCCCATGGCCTTGCCGCACGGTGGCCTGTTTACTTTTGACTGATTGTGTCTTTGACTTCTGCCTGGCGGCCGATAAGCTATCTATTTTTTCGTTGTAAGACACAATTTGGGGGTGAGACGAGGTATATGTCCCATGGAGTTGCCGTAATGTCGTCTGTTTACTTTTGCCGGATTGCGTCTTTGCCTTCTGCAAGGCGGCCGATAAGCTATCCACTTTTTCATTGTAAGACACAATTTGCGGATGAACTGGTTTTACAATGGATAACTTTTCAATATACCGTCGGGCACTTCGCTCTTTATTTTGTCTGATCGCATTTTCGATCCATTGCACATATTTTTCGGCAATTTGATCGATCCCGGATAGTGCCTGTTTGTTGTTCGGATCTTCTTTCAGCACGGCTCTGTAGCAGTCTAATGCGGTACCTCCGGTACCTCCGGTACCTGTGGTCAAACGGTCAGCTTTCAGATGAACCTTACAGTCGGCAAGTTGTTCAACGAATCGGTTCTGTGTCTGCCCTCCCAGCTCGGTAAGCAATCTCTTCACCGCTTTGTTTTCAGGTGCAATTGCAGCAGCATTTTTTGCATGTTTTAGAGCCCATTCCTTATTACCCATCGCAAGGAAGTAATTGGCCCAGGATATCTGCGGCAGGGCAGATTTAGCATCAATCATTTCCGCTTTTTTTATGGCTTTTTTTGCTCGAAACAAAAGTAATTTATTTGTTTTCCCGGTGGAAATATACTGGTCGACATAGGCGTTGGCCAGATCGCAATGCGCACGAATGGCGTTCGGGTTTTCCTTTACGGTTTCCATAAGATCGGCTATGACTGTGGTATGGTCAACAGATGTCTCAGCCTTAATGGAACTATTCACAAGTAAATGAAACGAAACAAATAGCGCAAAAACAGTCATTAACATATTTAGATTTTTCATTATTCTCCCTACAAGTATGATGAATAAATACAACGTTTAACCCACATCTATGCCGGGAAAGCGCCATTTAAGAAAATAGTGTTACTACTCAGGGCAGGCCCCATTTTCTTCAATACTCTCTGCTCTACCGTCTTGCGGCTGTTTCTTTTACTTCATCCTAGGTGCAGGCTCCCTTTATACCCAGGTACAAGTATAATCGATATAATGAACAACCATGTGAAGATATAATACATTGTTATATATCCTTTTCTATTTGCAGCTTCTGTGTTGACTGTCATCCCATCCTCCTGCCAGAACTGTTTTCCCATTTTCTATCTTTGTATTTCTCATTTTCCATTTCCCGCATCTGTTTGAAGGACTAATGGTTTCATAGTCATGTGTTCTTTCAACCCAGTATCCCGGCCTTGTCCGCCCGTATGCATATAAACCGCCATGGGCATATTCTAAAGCCACTGTCCCGGTTAGTTTTCCATTCTTCGCCTCAAAAACCCCTTGACGGATGATTGTGCCGGATGCGGTTAATTTATCCGTACACAACCCATTTTCTTTCCCATTGGAATAGGGCCAGGTTCTTGTATAAATAACGCCATCGTTCCATTGCCGCTGCGAATAATGCAGCCCGGTTTCTTTCCCGTCAACAAAATGCCGTATAATCATGGTGGTTCCATTTTTATCCCAGGAAATTTGATCCCCATGCTGTTTTCCGTTCTTGTATCCCATTATGGCAGCCGGGCGGCCGTTGGCATGCCAAGATAAATAGTCACCTTGCTTTATCCCGTTTACATAGGTCGTCATGCTGGAAATATCTTTGCCGCCGGAATGATAGCGGAATATTTCACCATGAAGTTCGCCTTTATTAAAATTTTCGAATTCATTTAATTCCCCGTTTTCTCTAAACCTGAAGCAAGGGCCTTCTTTGGTACCTTCTACCCGGTATTCAAACCAGTCGACATTGCCGTTTTCGTGAAACCATACCTGGGGCCCATGTTCATATTTCCATCGTTTTCGGCCGGCAACCGGTGGTTTAAGGTCAATTTCCATGGTCATCCAAATGGCCCTGATCCCTTTCCCATTGTCAAATTTTCTGAATTCAACACCGAACTTAGGTTTCTTTTTTTTGTATTCGTTTTTTGCCTTTGCCTGAGCTTCTTTCATAATGGCCATTGCAGATTTTTTTTCCTTTGTGCTTTTTACCTTTCCGATCAGTTTAACGAGGCCTTTGTTTTTATCTTGTATTTTCTCTTTTACGGCCGCTGCTTTTTTCTTCTGTGGCTCAGCCTTTTTGATCATCTGGCGGATTTTTTTTTCAAGTTCTTGTTTTTTTTGGACAACCCTAACAATGGCTCCTTCCATTTTTTCAGTGCCAACCGTCACTCCTGGAGGACTTCCAGGTCTTTTACCAGGGCTATCCGCTGTTCCTGGCTGTTGTGAAAGAACTGGCCCTTTCTGCTCCTCGCGCTTCTTTTTTTTCCAGGTCTCTAAATCTTTTTCAAGCCCCGGTTGAATCTCGGATCCGCTGGAAGATATTTTTTGGATCTTTTTTTCCAGGTCTGACAAAACCTCTGGCTGTGACTTTTCACCAGAGGAATCATCTCCTGGGGGACTCAGTAATTTATCCTTAAGTTCTGCCGGTAGTTCAGCAAAGACCTTTTCTCCACCATCAGCCATTTTATCCAGCAGTTCATTGGCTTTTTCTGTCTTGCCCTCGGCAATGAGTTTTTTGATCTGCTCTCCAGTGGCCTCATCTCTCTCTTTTACTTTGCCTGGCACTTTTTCTTCTGGTGGATTTAACAGTTTATCTTTAAGATCTGGCGGTAATTCGGCAAAGATCTTTTCTCCTCCATCGTCCATTTTATCCAGCAGTTCATTGGCCTTTTCTGTTTTTCCTTCAGCAATAAGTTTTTTGATCTCATCTTCGATATTCTCGCTATCAACCTCTATTACATCCGGTTCCTCTTCTTCCTTGGGATTGAGCAGCTTTTCTTTAAGATCATCCGGCAGACTGGCAAAGATTTTCTCCCCTCCATCTTCCATTGTGTCCAACAAGGTATTTGCTTGGTCAATCTTACCCTCTTTAATGAGTTTTTTAATCTCATCCGCTGTGGGAGGCTGTTCCTGCACAACGGCTGTTTTGTTAAGGTTGATTACCGTGCTATAACTCTGCCCGACGACGGTGGGATCAATCTTTATTGTGGTGGATGCAGTGCGATAACCCTTTGCTGAGGCGGTGATTTTATAACTCCCCTTGGGCAATCCTTTAACCATGGCGAAGCGACCGATGGCAGAATAAGATGTTGGACCGGATACAGAAATATTAACTTGTGGCACGGGTTCCCCTTCTTCAAGTTTACCGTACAAAACAGCACTCACTGAGAGGTTGGCCAACAGTTTTTTCATCTGTACCATCAAGGTGTACGCGCATCGCTTGTCATCAGGGTTGATTGTGATACTGCCAGTACCCTTGGAGTAACCCTCAGCCATGATGGTGGCCGTATAACTTCCTGCTGTCAGGCCACCAAACAGTTTGCTGGTCCCCTGGCCTTTATCACTTAAGCCTGGGCCATTAATGGCTATTTGACTTGTCCCTTTGATTAATGCAGCACCGTCTCTTGCCTCAACTCTCAGGGATCGTGCCGGGTTTAATGCAAACTCAAGAGTCTGATGGTCAGGGGAGGGCGAAAAGACAATTGTCTTTGTTGCTTGTTCATAGCAATCAGCCGATACGTTGAATGTATGCGCTTTATCTGTAGTTACCCTTGCAAACTCAAAGCTGCCTGACGGTGCAAATTTATCGATACCGCCATCAAGTGATACTCGGCCTACAACATAGGCTTGGGTTTTTTTGTCTCTGAGAAGAACCTTGACCTTGATACCCGTTGCCATCTTTATGATAATATTGTGCTCCAGATTGTTGGCGGAGATACGTGCAGTTACATCTCTTTCTGGGGATAGATATCCCTCCTTTGAGACCTGGATATAATGTTCTTCCAGGGCGAGATGGGTAAATACTGCCTCACCGTTTTGCGAACCCAGTTTCTGTTCGTCATAATCCGGATAACCCGTTACACGAATTTCCGCTTCCGGGATCGGCGCACCGGATTCTTCATCCATAACAGTGACACTGATTTTCCCGCCCGGCTGCATAACAAAATTCACTTGAAAAATGCTGTTTTCCAGATCCGGCAGTACAGTTACATTTTGATGCATGGCCGCATACCCTTTTTTTTCTGCCTGTACCTGATAGTCTTCTTTAATACTGGGCATCACATCATCAAATTGGACGACTCCGTTTGAATTCGTAACCGCCATTTTCTCCTTCAGTTCTATCCGGACACCTTTAAGCGGCTGTCCGCCTTTTTGGTCCACTGCCGTCACCTTTATTGAACTTAGAACAGGTACAAGGGAAATGGACACCTCGTCTGCACGTGATGGTGACACACCCGGATCAATCCGCAATCCTGTTTTCAGTACCGGCCCCTGGTAATACGGCGCGGATACTTTCAGGGCATAATCCGTATCAGGAAACAACCCTTTAAATGTGTATTGTCCAGTATCCTTTTTTTCTATACCAGGTTTGATAGTTTTGTTCGATCCTGCTGTCAGAATGACACTGGCATCACGGACAGGCTGCCCGCTGGTTTTATCTTTAACAATGACTGCCATTTCTCCTTTAATGGGGGATAAAAACATCTTCTTTTTTACCGGTGAACTGTTTTTGAGTGCTGGAACCGGAATAAAAATATCAACCATAGTTTCAGTGCGTCCATCCGCTGCCTTGAATCCTTTGGCTGAGGCTGTTATCCTGTATTTTCCAGGTAAAATATTGATTTCCCATTCCCCGGGTTCTGCACCGGCTAAGAGCTGTTTTTCTACGTCCATGGCCGCATCAATGGTTTTAAGACGCAATACCGCATTTTCAATAGGAATCTTTGTTTTTTCCGTGTCCAGTTGACGGTATACCCGTAAACGCAACAGTGTTGTCATTCCCTTGTAATGGGCTTCAAACAACAGGGTCTGTTTTTCAACTTTATTTTTTTCAAGTTTGGCCTGTTCAAGAGCTTTGGACTTTAACTTGTCGCGGGTCATATATACGAACCGCCAGGCCCTGCGCCATGTTTCATGGGCAGATGCTTTGTCCAAAATGTCTTTGTCAAACCGGCTGTCCAGGGTGCTGTTTTTGATATATTTTTCCTTAATGGCGGTCAAGGTGTTGTACATTTTTGATTTTGCCTTGCCGGGTTCCTTTTCCCATTGTTTTGCAGTCTTAAGATCGGTATCCGGTTCTCCGGTCAGCATGGCAGCTCCGGTTAAAATTCGCAGACCAGCCGCTGAAACCCCCTTAATTCCAGCCTCTTTTTCAATACGCCCTCGACTTGAAAGAATGTTTTCATACGCAGTTAAATATTTTAGTATCAAGGCAGAAACGTCTTCAAGTTCTTTGGTTAAGGTGCCGCCTTCAAGCAGCAGCAGATTGCTTTTATCCCAGAGCCAATTTAAAACGGTGCTCTTTGTTTCCAAAGAAACGGCAGCCGCGATTTCTTTTTCAATATCAAGTTCCCGGGCAACAGAAAGAAGACTGTTGAAATGTATTTCATAATTGCCTGTTACCATTGCATACTCTGCTGCCATCCGGGTTTCAAGTTCCCGGATTAGAGAAACTGTGAACCAGTCTTTCAGGTGGCTTTCACGTTCGAAAACACCGGGCATTTCCCAATTCACGGCATCCTTGCCCTTGGCACTTTTTTTTCCATACAGATGCTGTTTACCTTTATCGGTAATCGCCGGATGCGCCATCATCTGTTTTAGGGCATTTAAAACAGGATCAGCAGAATATATGGTTTTATATAGCAGGTCGTCCATGTGCCAGCTTTCGTCGATCCACTGTCTTAACGCTTCTTTTTTTATAATATTTCCTTGTTCTTCAAGTGTTTTTCTATAAATGGCACTCTGCTTTTCCCTAGTTGTATCCGTGTACCGCACTGAAACAAGTTCCCAATTCGCAGTTTTGATCCCCTCGTGGGAAACAACATCCATGATCTTAAAATCAGCTGTCATGAACAACTGGTTCTTAAAGCTCCTAAGTCCCTGATTCCAATAGTAGTTTTCACCTGCCTTAAGTGACTGCAGTGTGATTCCGGCTATGGCCTGGGGCAGCCCCAGGGGCGGAATCACAGTGGTAACACAATCCCAGCCGGCCAGAAGATAATTTTCCATTGCAATGTTTTCAACCGCACCACCGAAGGGCACACGGCGCCGAAAAAGTTCTGTTCCCAGCGTGTTCCAATCCCCCTTGCTTATCGCTTTCCAGTATACCGGTAATTCTGTAGCAAGATTGTAAGCGCCTAAGGCACCTGTTACACCACGCCCTGTCGCAGAGGACTGAACCATTGTATTTAATTTATGGTTCAATTTTTGGATGGACCCTACAGCCTTATTGGTTTTGATATTATGGATCAGTTTCTTTCTTTTGGTTTTTGTTTCAGTGGGCTTTACTTTTTTTGCCTCTGATTCAAAGTCATGGAACGCAGGTTCCTTGCGCAGTTCGCCAAGAAGTTTGGTGTCCAGCCAGTCCAGGGTGTTATCCAGAGTGTCAATTGTGTTTTTTACCTGATCAATAACCATTGCGGCAGCAAGTTTGCGCCCACCATTTTTTTTGACAAGTTCGTTAAGCATGTCATTGGCTGTTTTACGCGTTTTAATGGTTTCAGGCGAAAGAACCGGTTTTGATTCCCCTCTGAAACGCGTGGCAAGGGCTGCCGCAAATCCGTCCCCCACAATTGTTTTTGCCTTTTCGATAACCAGACCTCTGTCCTTGGCGGAAAATTCTTTGTAAACGGCGGCAATACTTTTTATCACTGAATCTTTAACATCAGTTGAATCGCGATTTTTTTCGGCTACTGCAATCAGGGTGTCAACGAAATTTTCTGTGGCCTTAAACATCAGCTGTTTTTCCAGGGCTGCAGTTTCCATTGCACTGCCTTCCGAGCCGAGAACCGTATCGGAATCCTCTCTTATCTTTTTGCCGGGATCTCTTTCCCCCCCGGTTGAAAGGGCTTTAAACCCTTTTGAATTCAACTGTGTATATGCAACCTTGAATTGATTTGCGATTTGAAAATTAATTTTATTGATCCTGGTAATATATTTGCTGGCCTGGGCCCTTGCCAGGTGTGACATGCCCCTGGCGATCTCCATATCATTATGGGCCTGGGTACCCTTTTGGGGATTCTGTTTTTGAAGGTCGATAAATTTTTTATCCCAGATTGTGGCATCATCAAATTTGTGCCGGCTTAACTCATGCATCTCTTCTACATACCCCTGGGCCTCCGTAAATGAGAAGACCTCTGGAACCTTTGGCGGGGGATCTCCTCCATTTATCCTGATCTTATACTCGGCATTGGCAGCACTGCCTCGCGTATAGGCAGTACCCCCCTGACTGTTAATATAATCTGAAATGGCTTTGAAAGCAGCATCTGAATCCACAGCACTCCTGCTGACTAGGAAATCCGTATCTGTTTCTTTGGCATAATCCACAGGGGTTGCATCGCCTTCGCCCATTTTTTCAAGCCAGTCCCCGACAATTTTATTATAAGATTGTCTTGTTCCCTTGGCCTGCTTTGTGGTGATAGGCTGGCCGGAATCACCCCTTGATAGAATATTGTCGGTATCTGTACCGGCCTTTGGTTTTTCTCCTGCTTTTTTTTTCTGTTTTTCCAGTTTGACACCGTTTTTATCCGCCGCCTGTTGAGAAAAATTTTCATTCAGTTTGTCGAAAAAGGCTTGATTTTTCAGGTATATACCTTCACTGATATGGCCGTTGAGACGCATGATATTAATTGTCTGGTTGTGTTTGAATGCAATGGCCTTTTGCCGGTCTGTTGGCGGAATCTCTGCCGAATTTGCAATGGCAGCGACAGCATCCTTGATTTCAGGCGCATAAGCAAAACCATTTTGGGTCATGGTGAAGGTGATAATAAAATATAAAATGAAATGAATTATTGATCGTGTGATCTGGCGAGAATTAGGATGAAGCATCATGTCTGTCTCCGATTCATTTGTCCCTGCTTTGAGGATCATCATAGGAAAAGGCAATAGCAAATGCAGTAAAAAGGGGCTGCAATTAAAAATTCTTTTTTATTACATATCGACTGTCTCAAGCAGGTGCAAGGAAAAATTTGCCATTGGGTTGCAAAATGTCTGCTATTTTTGTTGCGGTATAAACTGGCGAAGGCCAAAAAGACAGTGTATTGATACTATATGCCTTAGAATACTTTTTTTTTCATATGGCATGTTATCAAAATCATCTTCCACTATTTTCACCCTTCCTTTTGCTATGCTGTTTTTATTTTTGTTTCTGGCAACTGATGCCATCTCATAAATCAGTTTGCCAGTGCCGGACCCAATTTCAATTATACGATCATCGGGTTTAATAGAAATTAATTCACTGGCAAAGCTATTCAGGAAAGCATTCCCTTGATCGAATACTAACCTCATGACTATACGACCAAATAACCCTTCTGGTCTTCTAGCTTGTTTTGAAAAAAACGTTGAAAAAACCATTTTTATTATTTCCCCAAAGTCTGGTTAACGACACAAAGAACCGGCTTGTTCGGTTCATTTATAACTTACAGTTTTTCAGCCTCAACAATACAATAAAATGGTTCGATATCCAGTTTCTCACCGAACTGGTTGATTTCTGTCATTTTTAATCCACATTCTTTTAAGAATGATTCAACTGCTGCTTTAGGATCATTTGACATATCTATTCCAAATGTCGAAGGCTCTCCCATTTTTTCTATCACCCTCATAAATCTTTTAGCTGTTTTTGAATATTCACCTGATGCAAATGCTTTGGAATAAAAGTCTTGAGCGATGATACTTCCGTCTACACAGAAATCAGCCATTTTTCTAAGTGTTTCTTTGACAAGATCAGCTTCTAAATACACAGAAACGCTTTGCCAAAGGAACAACGTCTTTTTTGTTTTATCAAAACCAGCTTCTAATAATTTATCAGCCCAAGATTCGCTTGAATAATCAACTGGGATATAGGTGATCCAATCATGCTTTATACCTGCTTTTTTCAATGTTTCAACTTTGAGATTTAGAGTGTTAACCTGGTCGAGTTCAAAAACTTTTACTTTTTTTCCTTTTGTAAAGTGCAAAGCTATTAGATCAAAGCCAGCTCCAGGAAGGACAATCTGCTCCATTTCATCAACATATTTTTCCATTATCCTGTCAAACATGAGCACCCGAATACCCGCAGTGGAATCTAAGGTCTCTTCACCTGGTTCAACAAGTTTTCCAAGCCTCGTGGTGAAACCAAATAACCGCTGGGAAATGATAAGAGCTCCCATAATTGACCACATGCCAAAATGTGATTCACATGGAAATTTTTTTGTAAATGCAACAGAAAGGGGATCCGGTCTGGTGTTAAAATAATGCATGAACCACCTATATTGAAGCGCTTTAATTGCCGAGAAGGAGACACCCAGTTTCTTGCTTTTTCTCATTTCCTTATAAATTCCATCTATTATTCCAATAATAGCAAAAGGAATGAAGATTATTTGAATCGGTATATAAAGGATGATTTGAAAAAACTTAATTAAGAAACGCAATATTCCGGGAAGCTGTTTTTTTGTGTTTTTATCTGTCATAAGGTCCTCCTGCATTTGGATTCTCCAAAGTTTTTTCGTGCCATGTAGGGCAAGAAAATCATCATAAACAACATTTAGAAAAGCTAATGCGCCAACATGAAAATCTGCGGCTTGTGCACCAGCATGTTATTGTTTAGAAACTAATCAAAAACACTTAAATCTCCATACGTGCTTTCATCAAAACACATCCGCCTTTTCGCGGCATCAGTTCATGTGCAGCCAGATGAATTCGGCCAACAATTTCAAACCCATTGTTTTTATAAACACGCTGTGCGTTGTTGTTAGCCTTGAACATTATTTTAAGTGGTTTACTTGGCCTCCAGTTGTTTTAAATCACTCCTTTGGGGTTGCCTTTTTAGCTCTTTTTTTTCTTCTCAATGGTATGTGTTGCCACATCTTTGGTGATGAAAACTGTTGCCACCCCCACTTTAGAACACGGATGAGCCAGAATGATATCCAGAGCGCCCAGGCCAACATTGCAATCCTGTAAGTCAATATGGGGATTGAAAATACCCAGCCCCTGGGAAGCGTGGGATCACTAACATCCTGGTACCATCTTAGAAGGGTATGGTTTGACCCGTTGCCCGCAATATTCATATCCGGATGGCCCAGCAATCCCTGGGATATGGCGAATACAAGAGAACCCACACCTGCAAGGGTCAGGGCTGCTATTGCGATCTGAATTAAGTTAAACTTTTGCCCGACAAGGGTATCGGCCTTTTTTCTGAATCCCAGTGAGATGAGCCAGCCCACCACCAGGATGGCGGCCGCAAGATTGCTCATGGAAAGTCCGATGCCAAGCAGGAACCAATGATGGAATTTGAGCGGAGTCCAACCGGTTTTAGACAGACCAAATGCAACCAGTAAAATGATGATGAGCACAGACCAGAACAATACTGCAGGACCTACCAGTTGTTCCCCCCCGATGAACAGCGGCCAGCGGCTGCGCGGGAGGTAAACATCAACACTCGCATTGACACTACTGGCGTCCAGATCAATAAGGGAACTTTGATATTGCGTTGTGATACCCGCGGTTTCAAGCCACTTTAGCTCAAAAATCTGCTGGCCCGGGGTGATGGGAAGCGATACATTCCGGCCCTCCTGGCGCACAGGCTGAATCCTTCCTTTAATTTTAATTTCCTGCAATTTACCACTTGGCGGCAGCACAATTGTATGCCGTCCTCCTTGGCTGCTTTTAACAGTTAGAGTCAGCTTTGCAGATGTGATTTTTTGACCCGGGCGCAATTCAAGATGGCTTGATTCAATAGTTAATGTCTGCCCTGCTATACCGGCAGGCCGCAACATTTTCAACCGGACCGATTCTCCAGGCCATGGATGCCAGGTGGGGTACCACCTGTTACCTGTTTTGTGCAGGATTACCGGGATGCCGTCGTATGTCAGGTGAAAAACAGGGCTGACATCAACCTTCCAGATTTCCGTCCAGTCACCTGTTTTTTTGTGTTCAAGCAAAAGCTGTTCTGTGGGTTCCAAAAAGGATTCCCAGAAAAGATCTTTCTGATCAGCCTTCAGATTTATTTTGGCAACACCCTTTGAGACCTGAACACCTTGTGTTGTCACGGATTCTCCGGGCAGCAAAGGGATATCCAGTACCATCCCAGATCCTGTTGGGCTGATGCGGTGAACCAAGGTTTGAACTTTCCAGACAAGCCCCAAAAGAATGGTGCGTTCAACTAGAGCAAACGGCGGAAGAATACCTGTTTCAAGGACCTGGGTCTGTTTTTGTGTCTGTTCTATTATCCGTTTAAACTGGAGCTGTGCATCCACTGTTCCATCGGGATGCACACCGTCCACGGTCCATCCATCCGCCTTGATGTTTACCCTGTGGGGTTTTAAGGGAAACGGCAGCTGCAATGTGTTCTGTTTTCGTATGGGGCCGTCCAGTGTCACCACATGTCTACCCGCCGGAATCAACATCCATAATTTGTTATCCTTTTGCAAAAGGCCTTTTGCAGGAGTGTTGTCTATCATGACATCATGGGGCAGCCAGTGTTTTATATGGCTCGGAATGGGGATGGCAGCAGACAGCTGTGAATTTATGTGGGCATTTATAGTCAGCCGATCATGGGTTATAGTGATGAAAACATCTGACACATCTGCGCAGGCAGGATAGCAGTCATCTTTTTCAAGAAGCCTTTGCTGAAGCTCTTCCAGGATTTTGGGAGAAGGGATCTCCCCGGCATTTGCCGGATAAGGGATAATTAACACCATCAGCATAAGTGAAACCGCTGTCAAAGATTTCATGCCCGAAAATTTGATCCCCTGTTTGGGCTTATACTGAAATCCCAGCATGCCAAGGGCCAGGAGAATGATGAGCAGCACCCGAACAAAAGCCAGACCTAAATTTATCGTTGGGCCGATAAGGGTAAAAGAGAGCATCTGATCCCGGGTAACCGGCCCGGACCAGCTGAAATTCACGGTCTCAAACGGCATCCATCTGGGAATGCCAGGCCCTGTCTGGGTCAGGGCCTTTGGGTCATGTTGCATGACCTGTGGTTCATAATATGCAGGTGACGGGCTTGAAAGCTTTGATGTTAAGCTTTTGCCTTTTTTTGTGAGGATACTCTTGGGTCGTATGGCTGCCTGACTGTTTTTTTTCTGTGGCTTTGCTATTTGTTCGGCCATATCCATCTGTTCGGATCGGGAAAAAGAGGTCTTCTGTCGCTGAGAATAATCGGTCATGGATGCCCAGGGTCTTGCCAGCTGGGGATAAATGCCAATGCGCAAAGCATGTATGGCATAGGGGATTACTATGATGACAAGGATTAAAATGGTTATATACTGGTAGAGTTTCACCACTTTTTTAAAGGTTCCGTCGGACAGATATTTCAGCAGGGTAAAACCGATCAATAATGCCGGCCAGACGTAACGGGGCGCACCGGGTTCATGATAGGTTAAGACCAGAGTGATAAACGCAATCCCGGCAAGAGGTTTTGAAAAAATTTTTGCAAGGGCAATGGTAAAAATAAGCACCATGAAAAAATCCAGCAGGGTCCAGCGCTTCACCCATGTCCGGGGGATATTGTCGATGCCGGTCGCATTCAGCAGTTTCCAGCCCGGCGGCAGGAACAGCCGTCCTTTTACCTTTTGAAAATCATGATCCCAGCCTGTGGCCGGAAGGGAAGAAATCTTCCCTTTAAAAAGACTGTCGGCGGTGAGGTTTAATATCCCGTTGCGCAATTCAACACCCACCTTGTCTGATCCTTTCTGCTGTGTGATCACCTGTTCCTTTCCATCCACGGCTACTCTGCCAAGGACGATGGCCGGGTCAATTTCCAGCCGCCAATTGGTATTTTTCAACCCCATGATCTTGTCCTGAATCGTATACCCTGTTCCATCAAAACGAAGCCATAAACTACGGTTCAATGTCAACTGGTCCGGTGCCGGCTGAGGGTCTCCCCGTTTGATTTCCTTTAACTGCATGAACTCCCCGGGCAGGAGCCTGTAAGCAGGGAATTTATGCCATGCCTTTGGCATGGATGTCTGGAGTGGATCAATTGATGGGGCACCTTTTATCTCAACAAGTCTTAAATTCGGCTGGGCTTTAAATGACCAGATTTCCTGTTGGGGCCACAACCCTTTATCCGGGAGATCAAACAAAAGTTTGTTCAAAGGGCCTTTATGCCGAAGGCTTACACGAACATTATATCGCCCTGGCCTTACCTGCAAATGCATCTTGCCGTCCTGTTCCAGCCGGGCCGGTAGCCTCTTGCTATCTAATGAAACCGGAGTAAACTGTGTGGGACTGTATAACGGGCCCAGTGTGATCTGTCTTGCCGAACCGGCTACATCAAGGGTGATATAAAGCAAAACCTTCGACGGTATTGAATCTTCTATCAGCCGGAAACTCTCTATTTTCAGCCTGTTTTCAATCTTTTCTTCAACCCGCAATCTCTTAAGCCACAACCGACCTGACGCATCTATATTTGGGAACCCGATCTTTTCATTATTAACGGTTAAAGAAACAAGCCCGGATTGAGGCGGGATCTGCAGATTTTCTGGCAGGCCGGACCATGTAAAGCGGCCTGTTATGGTATGAGCCCCTGGTGTCAATTGAATATGGGGCGTCTTATTTTTTTCAACTATAATTTTTTTATTGCCGTCAACCTCAACATCCCGAGGCCACCAGCGATGATTTCCCGGCAGGGGCACCCAGGTTTCATAGTGTATCAGCCAGGACTGCGTGAACTCACCTCCGTTATCGGCCAATCTCACTTTAAGTGTGGATGGCCAGCTGCAGTGGTAAATATCTGCGTTATTATATTCAGGGATACAGGACACCCGTTCCTGTTTGTCATGCAGCACCCAGTCCACCCATGGTTTGAGTTGTTCCGGTATTTTGGGGACCTTATTAGCATAACAGGGATGAACAATTGTAGAAATGAAAATCAGACTCAACAACAATGGGTTAAGGCTATATTTTAAATGATTTGTTATTCTCACATTAAGTCTCCTTTAAACATATAATGTCCCGGTGAGTTATTTTAAGGCATGCTCAAATTTAGCCTCTTCTTTATTCGATATTTTTTGCATTCATTTTTTTGTTGGTATTCAATAAAATATATTTAATTCTCAATTTCAGGATCTAACAAATTCAAGCAACATATAATTTTGATGTTTATCAGCCACGCAATCCTAAGGCAAGTGCATATTACAAGTGAGTTGAGAATCATTTTGAAGAACTGGAACTGGCATGGGATGACATGTATGCTTCCCGGTATGGTTTCTGGCGGACATATGTCATGACGGTGATTTTTTAAATTTCAACCCGCATCTGTGCCTTCGTTCCAGATGGTTGTTTTCTTGATGATGGCAGGAAGCGTTTTTTCTATTTGAATTTAATTTTATTCAGGATTAATCCCGAACCAGGTGCGATGTGTCGGAAGGGCCTGTGATCCTCCCCTGTTAAAGATGCTTTGATATCATCCAATTGGGTTTCACCCCTTCCAAGGCGAAGCAGCTGTCCCATGATCAACCGCACCTGGTACCGGAGAAATCCTCTGGACCGGATATGGTAGACCCAGCTTTTAGGCGGGAAAAAGCTGGCGAAAAACAATTTGTTTTCTTCAATCCTGCTGACCTGTATTTCCCTTTCAAGTACTGCCCCGGGTTTTGGTTTGGTACAATACCTGGCAAAATTGTGTTTCCCCAGGAACAATCCGGCGCCCTGTTTCATGAGATCGATATCAAGCTCACCCATGAAAGAACTCATAAGGGATGCACAAAAGGGGTGGGGTTTTTCTCCATATGAAAAAAGATATATATATTCCTTGGATTCAGGAGAATTCAAGATATTGAAGCTGCTGTCAACCGCTTCAACTTTACTCACTTTAATATCGTTGGGAAGGTTCAGATCAAAGTCCCGGAGCAGCTGTCGGGTGTTAAGCGGCTCCCGGACAAAGAGTTCAAAGGCGGAATGGTGAGCCGACACCTTTGCATCGGTGCGGCTGGCGCCTAAAATCTTAAACCGGGTGTGACCCAGGATAAACCCAAGCGTTTTTTCGACCATGGATTCAATGGTTTTAACTCCGGGTTGTTTCATCCAGCCGTGATATCGAAACCCCAGGTACTGGATATGGACAAGGTAGTAATATTTTTTCATGGCCTTGTTTCCCTTATTTCATCAAAGACCTTTTTTAAAAATTGAAATCATTTCGGTAATGATCATTCCAATCTTACCTTTTGCGAGTCTTCTGTATATTTTAGCATAGTCTTCTGAAATACTGCCATCATCGTTGGCCGCGCATTCAAACGTCGCTGATCTGATGAACCGGTTATCAATAATTAAATTGCCGATTTGAAAGGGAGAAAACAGTTTTTATTCTGTTTTAAAGTTATCAAGCAATTGCGTGTGCAGGTGCGTGTTGGTTGCCACAATGCCCTGGTGTGGAAAATCAGATGCCCCTCTAAAATCAGTGACTGAGCCCATGGCCTGCTTTACAATAAAAGCGCCGGCTGCAATATCATACAGGTTTAAGTGATATTCCCAGAATCCGTCCAGTCTGCCACAAGCCACATAGCACAGGTCAAGGGCGGCTGATCCATATCTTCGGATATCTCTTAATTTCGGAACGATTTTACAAAACATGGGTAGATTATTCTGGTCTAAATCTGCCCTTAAGCAGGCAAACCCGGTTGCCATGACCGAATGGATCAATTCGTCTGTGCCGGACACATGTATGGGCATGGCGTTTAAAAAAGCACCAGATTCTGCCTGGGCATAAAACAATTCATTAAATGCAGGGGCATAAACAGCGCCAAGAATGATCTGGTCCTTGTGTTGTACGGCAATGCTGACGGAATAAAAGGGTTGTTGATGCAAAAAAGAGGTGGTGCCGTCTATGGGGTCAATAATCCATGTATAGTCTGAATTATAATGCGTTTTACCAGTCTCTTCACCAAAAATGTCATGGGATGGATATTCTTTTTGGATGTGCTCAACAATAAAGTTTTCAACTTTTTTATCAGTTGTGGTGACTATGTCTTTTTTGTTTTTATATTCAATATCCAAAGGTTTTAACAGGGGCTGCTCTTTTTTACAGATTTCACCTGCCTCTAGAATAAGATCTTTTAAAAATGTAATCAACGTGACATCCAATCGTTTTGTTTATGTTTGATGAACTATTGCATATATTCCATTTTTTTTCAAAATGAATCGCCTTCGCCCCCGGCTACCCGATTAGATTCAAAGTTAAATTAAGGCAGGCATAAATCAGCGAGCCATTTGTTAGCAGTTCAATTGTAAATGATCTTGAATCAATTGAGTGCGGTTATTAATTTCATTAAGGGTCTATTCGATTGTACTGAGGGATTCCATGATACGAGTACTCATGTTTTGATAGGCGATAATTTCAACAAGGCTCAAAATATCCTTATCTGAGAATCCTTCATCTCTGAGATTTTTTATATCAGCTGGACTACATGCGTCTGGTGATCGAGTTATTTTAACTGACATATCCGCAATGAGTCTTTCACGAGTATTCAAATCCGCTTTTGTGTAATCTTCAGCAACTTGTTTAGCAAACTCCTTATTTCTTGCCACTCGACCGAGGGCTTCAAGATGGCTGGCAATTCAATGAACACATCCAATAAAAGATGAAGTGACTAATGCGGCAATTTCTTTTTCACGAACAGTCAAACCGGTAGCTTTTTTATAAACTGTTGAACATAAACTATCTAAATGATTTGAAACCTCTGGGGTTAAACTAGTGAGTCGAGTAAGATCAGATATTTTTCCTGTTAAGGAATTTCCAGTTTTCTTATATAGCTGTTTCACATCTTCTTTGGAAGAGTCATCTTTTTCAATTTGAATCCAAGGTACCCAGGGCATGATTTACTCCTTTTAATAAAGTTTAATAAAAACACTTTGAAAATTTGAACACTAAAACATTCTCCTTTGTTACAAAGCTCTTATCGCAATGACATGAGCAGTAAAAGGAATGACAAAACCATCATCTTTTGCATAAGCGCTAACAGAATCCTCTATTTGATTCCTTATTGCTTCTAATATTTCAGGTTTCTGTGCGGCCAGAACAGCAGCATTGCGAACACCAGCATCACACTCGCATTCAAAGAGATACGAAACTGATGGGACCTTCCATTCGATTGTCACAGATCGAAAAACAATCGACGCCGGATCAAAGCCGATGTTCCCCAGAATATTGCTGCACTCCTCAGGAGTGCCAAACCCAAAGTAGTTTGGGCCTTCAGGTATCAGATTCGTTTGATCGGCATAGTTCGTTATAGCCTCCGAAACGATTCTGGCTCCCGGGCTTTTGTCTGGTGAGGCCCAAACAGTAAAACTATACCAACCGCCAGGCCGTATTACCCGGAAGGCTTCGGCAAAAGCCGCTTTAGGCCTGGACAGATGCAGCAACCCAAAATTCATCACAACGGAATCAAAGATGTTATCATCAAACAATAGGGCCTGTACGTCTCCCACATGAAACTCAATCTGAGAATTATTTTTTCTTGCGATGTGGATCATTTTAGAAGAGAAATCCACACCTGTAGCGATTGCGCCAATATTATGTGCCGCTTTGGCAACGGTTCCTGGACCACAAGCCGCATCAAGTATCCGAATCCCTGATCTTACCCCTGCTGCGTCAAGCAAATAAGGAATAAAAGGGCGGACGAGTCCATTCCATGCGGATTCATATTTTTCCGCAACCCTTTGCCAACCTTCGTGTTCAAATTGATGGAAATGATCCGTATTTGAAATCATAATAATGTGGGTTTAACCCCCCCGTTAACGTTCCAGATTTCGGTGAAATAATTATTACACTACCGCTTAAGAGAATTATCATACCACAACCGAAAATTCACTACCGAAAAATCACCATGGGCATGCTTCAATTAAAATCGGAAGAGTTTGAAAGGATATTTGCAACCCTTCGGCATATGGAAAAGGCGAGAGCTGAACTCCGGGATGGCAAAAAAATCCTTTGTCTATGGTAGTCCACGCCATTATTCTTATGTTTGTGAAGCTCTTAACATGTAGCGATTTTTGACATTGAATATTTCGGACTCGGAAATAACGTTGAACCCGAATTTTTCATAAAAGCGTACATGTTTTCAATTTCCTGGCGTTCATTTTCACTATTCCCCAGTAAAACAGCTATGTGGAGTTGAGCATTAAGCATGGCGATACTGAGAACCTTCGCAGATTCCTGGATATCACTTTTTTCCATAAATGAAATGTGATAGTCGCTCATATTCTCTCCGTTAATGAGTTGAAATGTTAAATCAATTGACCCCAACCCCCATTTCATCGAATTCAAATCTTTTTTTTCCCAAGTTAATCATTGCAGAAAGTGTTTTCCGGATATGGGCTATTTTTTTTAAAAAAGAATACACTGGCGATCAGGATTAATATAATCGCCACAATCGAATAAAAATACTGGTAAATGCCTGCATTCGCTTTAAAATCAAGAATTAGAACCAGTATCCAAAAAAGGGTCCATGTTGGTATTAAGGCATACCAGGCCCATTTGCGATTTTGTTTAAAACCGGTTAACAATACGATAACAGACATAATGGACAAGCAAAGCCCACCAGCACCAGCCATTTGAAATCCTAATTTAAGGATCTCGATTAAGTCTGGATTCATTGCAGCAATCTGTGACATCTTCAGGTTAGCTATACTGAGGGTATAAGATTCAAGATATAACCCCGGATAAAATAAGGATAAAATAAAAGGTATGGGCAGAATGACTGTGGGGACGATTAAGATTTTCCAGGCATAGCTGTTCAGTTTGTTATGATGAAGGCTGATTTCATTTTTTCTATATAAAATTATATAAAGCAAAGCCAGAACGACAAAGTTAACAGCAATAATAGTTGGATTTGTCCATCTTAACCCATCGTAAGCATAGTCCGAGAATGGATATAAAAATGTGGTGATATAGGCATTGGTTCCATGGGTTGGGATATCAATGAGAATATGAATCAACCATCCCAATAGCGGTTTGTAGACCCTTTTTAAAAACAGTGAAACCACAGAGAATACTAACAAAAAGGTGAAAAGGCTGTGCGTCAGTCGGTACAGGGTAAATATGGATCCTGGAATTGTCTCGGGTGAAAACGAGTCTGATGAGATTTCACCTGTGAACAAAATGGTAAGCGTCATCAGCCCAAATGGTATTATATCAGGGAGTATATTAAATATAATCGCAGTCAGAAATTGTATTTTCGGCCGGATTTTTCTTAATATCAGATATCCCCAGAGTCCGTGTGAAATTATATCCATTCGTTTGCCTCTGCTGTTTTCAACACCATCATCTGCCCCACAAAATAAAAAATCATAGTTCTTTTCTTTTCTATCCTCAATTTACTGATTTACAAGTGCCTATAAAAACAGCAAGTTAAAAATACTTGACTGCCTGTTTTGTATTGATTATAAGTTGCAGTCATGAAAAATTCATAATCACATATTAAGTTGAAAAATTCCACCGCAGGAAGCATTGAGGTGTATAATCTTAAACGGTAAAGAATATCTTTGCTCCAATGTTCTCCACCATCCAAATTAATTTACAACATAAAACCGGTATCAGGCTCGACATAGCATCGTTGTATGTTCTTATTGTGCCAATGATCCGGAAAATGAGGTTATGATGAAGATTCAACAACTGATTAAAACAACACAAAAACCAAACATTTATACCAAAGGCACGGCCCAAATGTGGGTGGATGAATATATTTCCAAGCATCTGCTTGAAACACACTTGAACCCGGACATTGAACTTGCCAGCAGGAAAGAGACCACAATCAATTCGACCCTGGACTGGATACTGAACAATATGCCGGCCAAGAGACTTAATATCCTTGATCTTGGATGCGGGCCAGGACTCTATACTGAAAAACTGGCACAAAAAGGACATAAGGTAACCGGGATGGATTTTTCCGCCACATCCATTGCGCATGCAAAACAGTCTGCAACCAGGAAAAATCTAAAGATTTCATATGTCCAACAAGACTACCTGAAGCTGGATCATGAAAACCAATATGACCTTATCATGATGATCTTCACGGATTTCGGAGTACTGACACCTGATCAGCGGGAAATCATCCTTAAAAATATTTACCTTGCCCTGAAGCCTGGCGGAATATTTCTTTTTGACATTCTCAACGATAAGTACCCTGCACGGGAAGCAGGTTCGAAGACGTGGGAGGTTTCTCCAAAGGGTTTCTGGAGAGATAAACCCTATCTTGCCCTTACTGAATCTTTTTATTATGAAGATGAAAAGGTATTGTTGAGCCAGCATACCATTGTTGAAGATACAGGGAAAACCGATGTTTATCGCTTCTGGACCCATACATTTACCCATGATGATCTGGAAAAGATCCTATCAAAAAATAATTTCGGCTCCACAAGCTTTTACGATAACCTCCTTCCGGGATGTGATCTGTATCGCTCCGAGGATGTAACCTTCTGCATTGCAAAAAAAAAATAAGACCAACAGATCCGGTATCTGTTCATTCAGATGCCGGATATACTGCGCAAGCAGACGTTAGATTGATTTTTTTAAAATCTTAACCCATCCAACCGAAACAGTAGAATTTTTTCGATAGCTAACCATCAAGGATCTCTAAAAAATGATTGGATTAAAAATATCTTAAATTTGCGCAAAAGATCAATTTATTTGTGTGAACGATCAAGACTTCAAGATGGAAAAGCATGTATTCATTTAAAAAGTTGATCCGGACATTATATGAAATTCTTATACTGATGATCGGTTTATTTATTTGAAAACAAAAAGGAGAAAAATAATGACATCACAAAAAAAATACAGCTTATGAAAACAATATGCTGGATTGGAGTTGCTGCAGATGCACTTTGGACAATCGCTTTAGTTTTTCCTCAATTTTATGGAATCCTGACCGGCAAGCCTGACCTGCAAATTGATTTGCCCCTGCGAATGGCTCTGGGTATCGCAGGTGCATTAATGGCTGGATGGACACTGCTTTTGGCCTGGACAGCAAAAAATCCTGTTGAACGTCGAATGGTTATGGCTTTAACTGCAGTGCCTGTTGTCGCAGGATTGTTTGCAGTCGCTTTAACTGGAGTAATCAATGGGAGTACTTCAACAGCGTGGATACTTTTTAAATGTGGTTTTTTAAGCATTGCAATGCTTTGGGGATACTATTCGGCCAATTCAATTGCTAAGGAGAATACCTGTGAAATCAACCACTAAAATTACGGTGCGAAACTACCATATTGATCATTTCGGTCATGTCAATCATGCCAGGTTTGTGGAGTTGCTTGAGGAAGCCCGTTGGCGCTACCTTGAAGAGAATCAACTGCTTGAACCTATTCATTACATCGGGGCTTTTCATGTTGTCGCAAAGATCATGGTTCAGTATAAACACCCGGCACAGATAGGGGATATCCTGCGTTTTGAAACACAGATTGACCAACGATCCACTCATAGCTTTCAGGTAGATCAAAAAGTATATCTGAAAAAATCTGGGAAAATGGTAATAAAAGCCAAGATCACCAATGTTTTTATCGACCAAAAGGGTCAACCGCGGTTGATTGACCAGGATATTTTGGGGATTTGGCCAGATCTTGCTAAAGCGAATAAGATTATATAAATATATTTTAACGACCTGAATCTATGGCTTGTCCGCAGTATTTTGCTTATTTGAATTAAAAAAGGTGTCTCCCGATCTATGAACTATATTTGTGATAAATGAAATCTGATCAGCAATAGTTTTTTTAAAATATTCTCCAAAATAAATATCAAAATGTCCTATAGGGTACTTGATGAATTTAACTTTTTTACCAAGTATCTTTTCAATTTTTTTATGTGAATCAGGTAAACTAAGATTGTCGCCTTCGCAAAGGTGAAACAAAACCGGACAGTGGACTTCTTCAGCGGATTTTAAGAGATTTGGCTCATCAAGTGTCAGCATTATTCGGGCACATACTTCATTTTTAAATGTCTTTGAGCCTTTAGCTATCTTTTGATAGCCTTCAAAAATGCCAGGCGATATCAACATTGCTATGGTACCCGGTTTGCCTGTTGCTGGGAATGTATGTGAAGACAAGCCGAATCTTGAACGAATTTTATCTTTCTGTGCATGAAAAATTAATTTGAGAAACCACCCCATCCCGTCACGTTTTACAATCATTTTCCCTTCTGCCTGATGGTCAAGAGAAGGCGTCTGCCCAATAACGCCTGCAATTTGTTTATCCTCAGCAGCTAACATAATTCCATAATTTCCCGAAGCTGAAGTTCCCCATATAAATATTTTTTCAGGGTCAATTTCATTTCTGGCCCTTGCAAATGAAACAACCGCTTTATTATCTTCAAGCTGTTTAGAAACTGAATAGATCTGTCTGGGTTCACCTTGGCTATCACCAAAATGTCTATAATCAAAGGCCAACGCAGCAAAATCAGCTTCAACAAAACTCAGGGCATAATTTTCCAAAAGAAAATCTTTCGTACCACAAAATCCAGTATTTAATACAACGCATGGAACAGGGCCGGCTGAATTTTCCGGGAGGTACAACCAACCGCTTAATTCCAAATTATTAACTTTGAATGTAACATCCTGCCTACAGGTGGGGACATCTCCATTGCTGTCTTTCAGTTCTATTGGTTGTTTTTCTACTTTAAACGGGAAAAATGCGATAATGGTCAAGTAAACTACTATTAATCCTATTAAAATAGAAATTCCAGCTAAGATACTCATGACTTTCCCCTTTTATTAGAGAACTTATCATACCCAACACATTCAGCCTGATATTGATTTTTAATTAAGCTTGTATTTTATTTTAAGACAACCCCTACATCAGCTGTAGCAAGAAATTACCTCAATCCTTTGAAAAAAAACATCACCTTGTCAAACTTTTGATTACGGTTTGCAGCACTGGTTTATAATTGGCAGGGGATGTTTTGTGTAGCCTCAGATTGCTACAGTTATTAAATTGCAGGAAGGATGCAAGTTCTTTGCATAGGGCAAGGAAAAAAGCGTCGGTTTTTACGAGCCAGGGTTCCAGTGCAAGATGATGAATATGCAGCAGTGATTTTTTCCTTTCGGCTTTACAGTCCATCCGTGCAACCAGTTTCCCATCCCATAAAATGGGTAGAGAGAAATAGCCATATCGACGCTTTACTTTGGGAACATAACATTCAATCAGATAGTCAAAGTCGAACAGCGTCTGCAACCGCTTGCGCTGGATGACTAGATTATCAAATGGCGAGAGTATTTTAAGTTTGCTGCGAGCAAGCGGTTTACTCAGTAGATCCAGTGAAGCTGGTAAGGCATAATAGCTATTGCTGCCGGCATTGATCTGTAGCAATTCTCCGTTTGAAACCATTTCCTGCAAGGTAGCAGAAACAAGTGGTTTGGTGTTTTTCAATAAATAGGCTATTTCGGCAGACTGCCCCATTCCGTTTGCTTGCAGATATCGCGTAATCAGAAAACGGGCATATTCTTCCGGATCGGGCAAGGTGGTATCAGTGTCTTCAGGTATTACCCGTTCGGTGAGATCATAAACCTTGTGGAAATTAACACGGTACGGCACCATGAGCTCGCCCTGCATAAACAGATATTCCAGGGCGCGTTTGGCGGGCTTGGTTTTCCATTCACCGATCTTTTTACCGGTATGCTCGAAATCTTTGGCCATTAAAGGGCCTTCGGTGGCAATACGCTTGAGCACCAATTTCATCAATTGCTCATCGCGCTCATACCAGTGATTCTGCTCACCACTTGCGAGCGCATGTTTGCGGGGCAGGCTGAACCGGTAGTCACGAAGGGGCAGGTAGGCGGCCGCATGAGACCAGTATTCAAAAACCAGTTTATCGGCAATTAGCTGATCGAGTTGGGAAGCTTTGTAACGAGGGTTGCGATTCCACAGGGTATGGTGATGGGCGCGCTGAATGACGGAGATGGTATCGATCTGGATATAACCAAGGTGTTCAATAGCTGACAATGTGGCTGCAGTTGCACTACCGGTTTGCTTTGCCGGTGGCAGTCGTTGTGACAGTAACACCAGTTTTCTAGCTTGTTGCATGGAGAGTGATTCTGTCATTTTGGTTAGATCTATCTTTCTATTATAGATGATTCAGCTAAATACATTGTGGAATGCAGCAGGAATTTTTTTCTCTGTGCTAATCATTGCTAATCAGGCGCGCACCTTTTTGCGTTGGCTGCATTAGCCTGGTTAGGCCAGTTGTTGGTAAATGTTATTCAGGGACAATGGGTAAACCACCCCACGCTCTTAAAACTTTGCCAGTAATATTGTCTTCAACAGCTTTGACATATAGCTTTGCAGTTTCTGCTGCGGTAACCACCCCTTTACCCTCTTGCCCTGGTTCAACAATAGGTGCAGGACTTACCACATTAACTCTTATACCCCGAGGTAGCAGAGGTGCGGTGTTTTGGACAAAGGTATCAACAGCTGCATTCAATGGGCCTGTGGCTATACTATAGGGATTTGGATATTGGCATAAAAAGCCACTTGTGAATACAAAAGAGCCGTTATCCTGGACAAAGCTTTCCCCTAAATCAAGAAACCTTATTTGACCAAGGAATTTACGTTCGAAACCATACCTGTAGTCTTCATCATCTAACTCTGCAAAAGTTTTGAAAATACTATCCCCTCCAATGACTGAAATAAGAGAATCAAATTCACCAATCTTTTGGAACATATTACGTACTGATTCGGGGGAAGTGTAGTCGCATTGTACGTCACCACTACGTATACCCACACGAATAATATCGTGATTTTCAGACAATGTTTTGTCTACTTCTTTGCCAATTCGACCAGATGCGCCTACGATGATTATTTTCATTTGATCCTCCTATTGTTGAGGCCTAAAAGTGTTATTCAACTTTATACTCACATCCCATTTTTCATAGAACCCTTTGGGATTTGGATCAGCGAGAATACTTAATTCGTTAATCCCTTGGTGTTATGTGATTTTATATTGGTAAACGTTTGTCTTCCTAATCTCAAACCCTATCTTTTTATATAAAGCATTTGCAGCAGTTCGAGACTGTCTTGAGGTTAACTCTATAGTTTGAGCACCTATTTTTTTCGCTAACCAAACAGCATGCTCAATTAGCAAACTACCGACTTCCTTACTTCGAATATTTTCATTTACTACCACATCTTCTATCCATACTTTAATACCAGTTAGGCTTTTTGCTGTAATCAGGGTAAGACTGCCGTGATACAGACCATTTTTTTCGGCCATTAACAAATGAGAGGATTTCGAATGAATGATTTCGATAAAGTCATCAGCTGATAGTGGTAAAGCTGATACCAATAGTTGTGGCAACAATTCATTTAAAGCCTCAAGTGCTTCTTCTGAATACTGGGTGATTTCTATAATATTCAAATATTTTTCCTTTGTGATATATTGTGACTTTTTTTCCAGTCCTGGAATAGAAATACTTTGATTATAATCAGGAAGCCCCTTCTTCTTTTTGCGATCCGCTGCAGGAGCATTGTTAAACCACATTGTTATGAGTCCGCTAGCAGATTGGATGGCGTAATTTATTTAGAATTACCCCACGGAGATTGTTTTTTAAATGTTGCAACATACAAACTTTCAACCTTATCTCTCGCCCATTGTGTTTTACGTAAGAATTTCAGAGATGACTTGATTGATGGATCACTCTTGAAACAATTGATGTTGATCCTCTGAGCCAGCCCTTCCCAGCCGTAATGCCCTACTAATCTGGTTACCGCTTTTTCTATTGTAATACCATGTAAAGGATTATTTTCCTGTTTATTATCCATACTATAAATTTTATTATCCTTCTGAATGTATACACCGCATAACCCACAAAATAACCAGCGCGAGCATTTTCGTTGTTGGAATCAGTATAAGTCTCATTTATTAATTTTGATCATACCCAGTTCCGATAATCAGTTTTGTGAAATTTTATTGTTCGAGGCATCATCATTATTCCCAATATTAAAAGCACAATTAAAGGGAGCCAAATTCAATTCATATCGGGTGCTTTTAAGTTTTCCGGTTCTGATCAGGATTCCCTTTTTAGCCAGATCCGTTAAATCTCTTGTTGCTGTCGCTTTAGGCGCTTTTGTAATCGCTATGTAGTTTTTTGCGCTCAGTCCTCCGTCAAACCCTTTGGAACCTTCTTGGAAAATCCTTAAAATCGCTTTCTTTTGCCGGTGGTTTATATTTCTTTTATAAGCATCAAAAAATTTTGTTTTTGCAATTAAGAAGTCCAGTTTTTCAACCATTGCCCGTTGGGATTCAAGAATCGCTTTTGAAAAGTAAGTTAGATACGGAGTTATTTCGTTGCTTTTATTCTGAGCATTTAAAGATTTGTAATATTGTTTTTTATCCTGATTAATCGTACAAGACACTGCCGTTAAAATCGGGCTCTTATTAGATTGGGACAAGACCTTAGTTACTAAGGCCCGGCCTATACGTCCGTTTCCATCCTCAAATGGATGGATTGTCACAAAATGAAAATGTGCGATTCCTGCCCTGGTCAGCGGTTGCAAAGGTGTTTTGCTCCCCGGTGCTGTCCGGTTGAACCAATCTATCAATTGATTTGTTTCCTGAAGTATTCTGGACGAAGGCGGTGCCACAAAATGAATCTTTGGTTTATCAATCCGTCCAGAAACAACTTGCATATCTTCTTTATAAGTTCTGTATTTACCGGCTTTAATCTTTGGATTTCCGAGCATCAGGTTATCATGCCAGCTAAAAAGCATTTCATGACTCAAGGAGTGTTGGTAATCGGCATACAATTCTTTCATCATTTTGGCTATGCCTATCTCTCCTGGTGTTGTCCTGGCTTCTCTGATTATTGCGGCAAGACCAAACTCGCGCATGATGGAAGATTGTAAACTATCCCGGTTAAAAATTTCCCCTTCGATTTCTGATGTATTTAAAGCCTCGTCACTGATTAGCTCAACAGCTAATTGTGTCTGCTCTGCCTGGGGCAGTGATTTCATTATTCCAAAAGAAATACCGGCTTTTTGAATATACTCTCGTTCAAGTTGAGCAATTTTTTCTTTGTCATAGGTGAAATTGGGCCAGTCGTCTTGCTGCCAGTTCCATTTTTTTGAATCCATAATTAAAACCATGATTTATAAATTATCTATTTATAGCTCATAATTTAGAATATTTTGAGCCATAAAACAAGTGGTTTTAAATCATATTTTTCAGGTAACATGAAAATCTGCGGTTTATCCGTCAGCATTTTTGTCGTTTAAATTTATTTTCTAAAAGCAGTTTATACGAGTCGTGAGATAAAATTAGTTATATTAACAATATGTTGCGTGCTATTACTTGGTCCTACTCTGTTTTTTATATAGATAATATTTACTCTATCGGCAATAAAAAGTGGGTATCATCACGCTCCAATAAAAAAAAATAGGGCTTTCCTCCTCCTTTTTGATCCATAACGCCTAAAACACAGTTATCATCTAACTTACGAAAACAATCATTAATAGGTAATTGGTCATAACACATTGCGGCGCTTACTTTGCCTCTGTGTTCAAGCATTCGTAATCTGGCTTTACCCTTTTTGGTTTGAATCAACAACCTGATAAACTTAAGCAATGGTTTATACAATTTTAGCTTGGGCAGATTAAATTTCATAAGTCCAAAAGGCATTGTAATTGGATTAACAGAAAAAAGTTCAGACCCATTACGATAAAAAACCAAAGGATGAACGTTGTTGGTATTAATAAAACATTTCCCATACCAACCGACTAAATCTAAGATTCCGTCCATAAGGTGGCCGGTCATCACTTCACTGCCTTTCCAACGGCCAAGCATAAAGTCGCAGTCTACAACTTCAAGTTCATCAAATATTGATAATGCTTCATCTGTGGTCAGCGGTTTGTTTAAAACGCTTCTGTTGTTCATCACAATTCAACCTTATAATTATGTATTTCAATCAAGAATATCCATGAACAGATAACCTTTTTCCCTTATAGAGCCTTTCCAAATAACCGGTTTATTTCTGCTTTATAAACCCAAATTTTTTTTTGCCCTTAACAATCAAATAAATGCCGATGGCAAATCCGATAAGGCACCAGATCAGATTCGCTGAAGATGTGTAGACTCCGGCCATAGAAAGAATACAAACCATAACACCGCAAACCAGATAGATCATGACTGGATCTCCCATTTTTTGTGAATTTATATTTTACTTTCAACTTGAAATTCAATCCGTCGTTTTCTTTCACCTTCGTTTTTGAACCTCACCACTATCAATCCAAAGTGCCCTGAACCCAAACTCTGGCTTCAATAAAACCAAGCACTTCTGGAGAACTATTTATGATGATTATTTTTTAAAATAACGAATTTTCGATATATAAAAAACTTTCACTCCTTTTGGTGAAGAAAATTTGATTTCATTCTCCACTCGTTTTCCTAACATTGCTTTACCTAAGGGCGAATCCATACTAAGTTTTCCGTCAATAACATTAAATTCATCGGGTCCAACGATACGATATTCGACCTCTTCCCCGTCTTCATCCTCGAGGGTAACGAAAGCACCAAAATAAACTTTATTCTGATCGTCAGGAATACGATTGACTACATTCATCCCGTCGAGACGGTTCGTTAAAAATCGAATTCTGCTATCAATCTCGCGCAAGCGTTTCTTGCCATAAATGTATTCGGCATTTTCGCTACGATCACCTTGTGCGGCAGCTTTCGAAACTCTATCGGTCACATCTGGTCGCTCAACTTTCCACAAGTACTGAACCTCTGCGGTTAATTTTTGTGCACCTTCCGGGGTGATATACTTGGAACCTTTTTTTATAGGAGGACGCCATCTACCCATTTTAAACTCTCAGTATTTTAAGGACTATTTTATAAGGTATCAGGCAAAGTGAAACGCATCTTTTATAAGTTTAGCGGCATATACACCCATAACCCGATGCCCATCTTTTGCTGGATGGACGCCATCTTCCAGAAACAAGGATGATTTTACCGTGCCCTGATTATTGTTTTGATATCTAATCCCTGACGGTATAATTATCTGCTTAATGTCGATTTTCATAGGTATTTTAATCTTTTTTTGATTTGAAGATTGAACAAGTGCTTACACCGTGAGCATATAGTTTGCCATTTTGGTCTTTCAATTTTCCTTCAGCTGTTGCAAAACTTTTTCCAGTATGGAGAACCTGTGCCTCGCATTTTACAGTTCCACACCTGGAAGTTACAGGTCGAACGAAATTAACTTTAATTTCTATAGTTGAACAGTTTGTTCCTTTTGTAAGAGTTGAAAGAACAGAGGCGGTCATGGCGGTATCAAGCAGGGTTGAGATTATTCCCCCATGAACAGAGGAAAAAGGATTGTAGTGATATTCTTTGGGGTCCAGTTCGTAAACCACATGGCCATTTTTCACATTTAATATTTTGTATCCAATGAGCATTGCAACTGGAGGGGGAGCAATTATCTCATTTTGAATTGATCTAAGGTAATCCAAGCCTGAAACATTGGAGACATCCCTGGTATTTTTTTTTGGATCTTGCCAAATTATAGTCCTTTTTCGATCAATGCTTTCCATTATGTTAATTCCTTATAATACAGAACGGTTTAATCAGCAGTAGGATTTGGTGTAGGTCGTGCATTTTTTTCGTTTTATTCCTATCTATGTGATTTAAAAATGTATGGTAACGATTACAAGGGAATTCCTTGCTGCGTAAGCCAATTTTTAGCAATTTTATTACCCTTTTTAGCTGATTTCTTAAACCATTGAATTGCTGCATTCCGATCTTGGGGAATTCCGTTTCCATTTAAATACAAAAAAGCCAGGTTGCTTTGGGAACCGCCATGTCCAAGCTCTGCTGCTTTCTTATACCAGAAAGCGGCTGTTGAATAATCTTTTTGGACCCCACGTCCGTTTTGATACGCATAACCCAAACCATTCATCGCATTGACATGTCCATTGTCAGCCGCTTTATTCATCCAGTCCACAGCTTTTTGATAATCTTGGGGGACCCCTAAACCATTTTGGTACATCCAGGCCATATTGTCCTGGGCTGGTGCAAATCCCTGGTCCCCAGCACTTCGATAACAGGAAACCGCCTGCTCAAGATCTTTTGGTACACCCAGCCCATTTTGATACATCCATCCAAGATCATTGAGCGCGGGTGCAAATCCCTGATCAGCAGCAGCTTTATACCAGAAAAAAGCCTGGTTCAGATTCGGTTCAACACCAAATCCTTTTTGATATATCAAGCCAAGGCTTTTCTGGGCATTGACGTGTTCTTGCAGGGCTGCTTTTATAAACCATTCATGAGCCCTGGCGTAATCCTGTTGGATTCCCCATCCTTTAAAGTACATCCATCCAAGATTGTTCTGGCCATTGGCATATCCCTGTTCAGCCGATTTTTGATACCAATGTACTGCCATTTTTAGATCTTTTTTAAATCCATTTCCTTTTTGATATTTCCAGCCCAGATCATCTTGTGCCTTAGGATCGGTTGGATTATTCGATGGGGCATAGGTTTGATTTAAAAGGCTTATTGATTTTGATGAAGGACTGACGGATGTTTCTTTTATCTTATTTTCTGTCTTATTCGTTGTCGGGGAGGGGTTTGGTTTAACCAATGGCTGAGGAGTGCTTGACGTTGTTTTTTCCAATCCTGCTGAAAAAAAAGCCTTCATTCCTTTTCTGGGCGTTACCCGCTTTTTGCTCACAATGGCTTTAACCACTTTATCTGAAACCCCTGTGACCTGCCAGGTGCCAGCTTCGATTTTTATTCCACTGCCCGAGACATGTACCAGGCGAACCACATCATTTATTTTGACGGAGCCCTCTTTTAGTTCAATTGTAATGTCAGTCCCTGCGACATCTGTTACAATACCTGTACCCTGTGCAAAAACAGCCCCTGTGCTAAATAAAAGCAGGCTTAAAAGACACCCCATGATAGTTTTTACGCGAATCATTTTTTATCCTTATTTTTATGGCATGACACTATGGTCGAAGCCATATCTTTGATTATAGTTTCGTGCCTTATCAAGGCATTCCTCCCAGGTGCCACTCCCAACAGCAGAACACTTGGTACGCTTTGGTCGAGCCCGGCTGGGGCCAGAAAATTCATAAAAGGTTTTATAACGAATGATCTTTCCCTTATTATCTTTGATGGGAACAACGCATTTAATCACCTGATATTTTTTAAATTGAGACATGGAATTATCAGGTCTGTTGGCAGATACACCACCTTTGACACAATCCTGAATTTTCTTTCTATATTTTTCTCGACAATCAGTGCATTGCCGATTCATTGAAACACCTATTAGATCAATAGTGTTGCTGGGGCCAACGCAAACTGGGCAGAATTTCTTTTCACAATCAGCCTGGCTCATACCACCATTCCCGGTTTGTGTTGTTGAGGGTGGTGGATTGTTGGGCCGTGATGGTGGGTTGGATCGTTGCGGTTTCGGTGGTGGAAAAGATGGCCGGTTGGTATTGGGATTATTTCTTTGATCCATGATCTGCATTAATCCGCCCATGAAATTGGTCATGGCCTGCACGTTCTGATTGCTTTTCATGCCATTATGAACATTCAGGGCCTGGTTGTAGAATGAGCAATCTCGTGACTGGTTGAGTAAGTTGCCATAGGTTCTGACATCCTTTTGTCTTTGAGCCTGGTTTAATTGATTGAGAAGCTGGTTGCAGCGTTGGTTGTTTGCATTTTGAACCATGGAATTATAGACATTCATGGCCTGGTTATAATAATTGCACCCTTTAAAACGAGTTAAAAGGTTACCATAGGCTCTGATATCTCCATTTCTTTGAGCCTGGTTCAGCTCTCCGGCAATTAGGTTACAGCGTTGATCTGACCTGCGCATACCATTATAAAGAGAAAGGGCATCATTATAGTGCACACACCCTCTAAACTGGTTTAATAAATTGCCATAGGTCTTTGTATCACCTCTTTTTCTAGCATTTTCCAATTGTTGGGATATTTGATTACACCGAGTGTTTTCCTGGATTAAATTATTATACATATTCTGGGCCTGGGCATATCTCGGACAATTTGTGTATTGATTTAATAATCGAAGATAGGTTGTGCCATCTTTTTTTTGATATGCCCGGTTCAAAGCTGAGGCTAATTGGTTGCATTGATTATCTGCTTGTTCTGAGGCCGTAGTTCGAACCGACTCTGAACAGATATCTGCATCCAGGATGGCCGTGTCAATGGCCGCAAGGTCATTGTTAAGAGTGGGTTGAGCTGCAAACAACTGCTCAGCTTTTTTTGACAATTCTTCACGGGCAGACGTGATCTTGGTTGTTTTTTTATGAAATTTGATTATCTTCGTATTTAATGCATCAAAATGAGGACCATCAGCTTCAAGTTGTTTGTTCAGCTGGCCCGCTTGTTCAGAGAACGGCTCATTGGCATTTTGGGCAGTTGTTTGGGCCGTTTTAATCCGGTCCATAAGTTTATCCAGACGGTTTTGCAACTTTGTCTGTTTGCGTTTTGATTGAACGTTTTTAATAAATAGTTTTCCATTATCATAATCTTTTTGTGCATCCACAAGGAGATCACCAATGGTATCCAGATGATCCTGGGCATCAATTCCTGAGATATCCGCATCAATAATCAGATCAAGGATTAAGCCTTGATCCAGTTCCTGGGTTTCAGTGTTCAGTTGATGGGCAAGATCTCCCTGCCGTTGAATAATTGTATCTGTTTTGGTCTGGATAATTCGAGTGGCATCCTGGTATGCAAATAAATGTGTTTGACCCTTTGAGAACAGCTTTTGGAGATCTGTTTTCTTTCTGGCATTGCTGGTGAGAATACTGGATCGCCGGGAAGGATTGTCTACTATTTCCTGAATACTCTGGCAAACCTGCCGGCTCAATTGCAGGGCGTTTTCTTTGTTCTGTCCAAGTTTGATGGCATGACCATCAGCCTTTTTACCTGCTTGTTTTGCATCCTGGGTATGGCGCTTAATCTCTTTGATGATCTGGGCCGCTTTTTTGAAATTATCTTCAACCCGTTTTTTTCTGGCCATCAAAGCGTTATATTCTGCTTTTGCTTTTGCCAGGCCGGACCGGGCATGACCGGCTCGCTCCACACAACCAGTGGCAGATTCCTCAGCTTTTTTAGCCAGTTCTTCTAAATTATAGAACACTTCCTCTAAATCATTCCCCCCATCAAAATCAGTGGTTGTTTCTTTGTTGATAATAGGGATGGTGATATCATGTTCAAGTAGCAGTTTGTTATTTGCATCATAGGCCAGGGCGGTCAGGATTATTTGTTCGGGCACCTTTTTGGGTGTTAGTTTAAACTGAAATGTTCCTTCATTCTTGATTTTTTTATTAATATTCCCGGCCTTTAGCTGAAACCGTAAACTGAAAGGGGCCGGGTGTTCCGGGGTGTCAGAAGCCACGACCTTTGCACGGATTTGAATTTTTTCTATAATGGAAGTTGGGTTGCCCTGATTATCCTTTGCTCGAAGCACCTTGGGTGAAGAGACCAGTTCTATTCTGGGTTTAATATGCTCAGCTTCTTCCTGTTCAAGTCCTAAGAGTTGTATGGCTGCATTTTTGTGAGCAGTACTGATCTGGGAGTAATTTTTAATATAGATCCGGGCACCTTCACTTGCATAGCCGGCAGCAACGGAATATAGCTTATTTAAGGATGTGTACCACTCATTTTCCTGCTTGATCAATTCACCTTTCCCGGCAATATAATCCGAGATCAGCATTTGAACCAGTGTGGCTTTCATCTCTTTGCTGTAATATTCATCCATCATGCGTTTGACCGCTAAGGAATCATATGCCGAGAATAGGCCTTTGCCTTCCCACCAGCTGTGGACATGCTTATACATGATTTTTGGCAGGAATTCATTTTCAATACTGATATAGGTGGTCGGCATTTCCTTTACTTCAGCGCCGCCTCCGAACCGTTGTTTGAAAAGTCCTAAAATCTGGGGTTGAAAATAAGCAAGAACTGCTCTGCGTCGTTCTTCAACACTCATTTTCATACCCGGATCAATGGGGTGGAGAACAGAAGGCCGTGGTGAGTATATTCGTTCTTTTCTACCACTGGATTTCATCCACCAGGCAATGGCATTTTGAATTCCTTCGGTCCCGGTCTGTTTTAAAAATTGTTGATACAATACACTTTTGGGGTTGATCTCCACTGGATCAAGATAACCCTGGTAAGCCAGCTTTACCCGCTGGTTCTTAAGCGGGGTAAATAAAATGGTGCCCCCTAAATTAACCACTCCTTTGGTGGTGTTCAATACCAGAATAACCGGTCCGTACCCTGGAATAAACTGGGACATTACAATCTGGCCGACGCCTGATCCCAGTCCTGCTTTTATAAGACCTGATATACTGCCATCATATCTAAGAAGGCCGGTAATGGTTCCCCGGTAAATATCAATGGGCATACCGATCAGAGGGAAATGGCTTAACCCTTCGATTACCATTTCCTTGAGAACCCGCTTGTTGAATTCTCCTTCCTGGGCATACAATGTCAGCACATGGACCACGGAATTGATCCTTGAAATCCGGGTCATCCACATCGGGCTTATGATATTTTTATTGGTATCTTCCGCAGTGGCGCGCAATTGTTCGAGTGCAGGGCCATATTTTTTTCCACCGCTATAAATTACAGCATGGGTCAAATTTGAATAAACATAACTTTCCAGAGCCTGTCCAGTGGCCCAGGCATTGCCGGCGTTCTTCATGGTCCGGCTCCATAGAGAGGAGCCTTTGGCATGGTTACCCATCTGCTTCCATGAATTAATGACGGACTGGGCTGCCTTCTGGCGAATTGTCATGGCTGCTTCAGGTGTTTTATCCTTCGGTGCCAGCATCATTTCTCGTTTTTTTCGTATGATATTTTCAACGATTTCAATATCGTTTTTCAGTATCGGATTTTGTTTTTTCAATTGTTCCAGGACATGACCTTTTTTATCCTGTTGAAGAATCTGAACCGCGTCATGGATTTCTCTGAAAGCGGCAAATTGAAGCCTTTTCAGGTCGGCCTTTGTCGCTTTGGCAGATATGATCTTTCCGTTTTCATCCACATATGAGATCCGTTTTTTTAAGGTGTGTGGACGAAGCCAGTCCCTTGCCCGGGGTTTGATGGTTCGGATAACATTGGCGGTCAGAACCGTCTCGCTGGTACTTTTAAATGTCTGCTTGGCCAGTTTCAAAGCAGTTGCATCATCGATCTTGGTTAGCGAAATCTTTTTATGATAGTCAATCAGACCTTTATATTGTTGGGGTTCACTTAAAATGATTTTTTTGTCTTTTGCGATGCGGGCTTTTCTGCATATTTCATACACCTCAAATATCTCATCCCTTAACCCTTTGGACAGGCGCATCTGGGGGGCGTCGTATATGTCTTCCACTATCTGGCGACGTTCCTGCCGGCCAGAACTATCCGCGGCTTCGTTCAGATAGGTTGCTTTTTCTCCAATATCCTCATAATCACCCCGTTTACCAGTGCTTAAAAGGCCTGGCCCATTGTCTAAACTTCTCAGAATATATTTTGATTGAGCTTCAAAATCAGTGGAATGGGCATGGTGAAAATGATAATTGGCCACAGCGCCACCAAAACCCAGGCCTTTTCGTACCTTTGGGGTATAAAAAAACTGGGGGACCTGGGCAGCATTGATATTCATTTTTCGGATACCGGTTTTTTGGGTTTTGTCCGGTATCAACCAGGTAAAGGTTTTTTTACCCTCGGCCGTGCTTTTTCCCATGATCTGCTGAAGGTAAGCCCCTTCCAGAAAATACGCTTCCGGGTTGTTCCGTAATAGTGTAGTCCCTGTGCGCAATTTCACTTCAAAGTCTGCCACGGTTTCCCGGGCACGCCAGTCAGGTATGGTGGCGTCATACTTGTGGGCCACAATATCCATCTGGCCGGGTGTCAAGTTCACTCCATATTTTTTTTGAGCCAAATTCCGGAATGATTTATTATATTGATCCACCAGCCACTGGGCATCCAATCCCGTGTTCTTTGCATACAAGGTAAAGTCAATATCACCTTTGGCGTTAATCTTTGAAGGATCGGCTCCGGAACCAAAATCGTTAATTCCTATTCCCTTGGTCTTTTTTTCGATGGCAATTGCCATTACATTTAATACTTCTTCATGAAACGCCTTTCGTCCCATGCCAAGTTGCTGGCTGGCAACCGCATTAATCCCATCGTCTCCTAAAAGACCGTGGATGGCATGAAATCCCGCATCTTCTGTTGCCGCATATACCTTAAGTGTCTCTGCTACTCCAATGTCTTGGCCTTTCATGGAGTTGATGACCGTCATTGCTTTTGCCTGACCTGCTTTTATTTTTTCAGCGCTTGGGGCATGGGGTGAGGCAGGGGCAGGGGTTGCAGATGATGCTTGGCCTGGAATTTTGGAAGTAGAGTATAATCCTTCTCCAGTACTGCTTTTAGCCTGTTCCGTTCCGTATCTGAAATGAATAAAATGCTGTTCCTGTCGATCCGAATCATTTTCATTTTGATCCGATGCAAAGACTGGATTGGATAAACAAAAAAGTGTGGTGATGATAAAAAATAGAGTCCAGATGATCGGTGAGATTCTATAGGGCTTGTAATGCAGGCTATTTGGCAGGATCAGGTTCAATATCATAATCTTTTCGTTTTTTTTGATTATAGAAGTTCAATATACTATTTATTATTAAATAAACGAGATAGTAGCAAAACACAAATAAAAATAATAAGGTTATTTCCAAACCAGCCATTACATTATATTTGTGCCAGTTTTTAGCAAGATTCTTCACCGTCTGGGGGGCCTTTTCAAATGAAATCGTTTCCACACGCCCTTTTTTAAAATCAAGGGTATACGACGATCGGGCATGCCATACAAGGATCTCTAACTCAGGGTCTTCATCTGTCTGAACCGCCCTAACAAATCCTCCGCCAAACATATCCCGGTCAATGGTTTCACGTATCGTATAGATGTCTGTATTGTCCGGGCCGGTAACCCGAATATTGATATGAAGCAATTCACCATCTTCCTGTTTATCAATATGAACGGTAAAATCTTGTTTTTCTGTCTTCCAGATCATTCCATCAGATTCTGACAATTGGCTGTCTATCTGTCGGCTTTTATAAGAGGAATGCAATAGCACACCACAAATTAAAACAATGGGCCACACGAGGAGTATTATTTTAATTTTATTCATACGCTTCTCATTGCATTCGTTTTAATTAGTTTATCCTCATATCTGTGGTCTTTGAACGTTTTTTTATCTGGATTTTCCGGGCTTTGCCCCAATTGATTTAAAGTATTCCAGCAATTTAAAATGACCAAATGTTTCTGCGATGTCATACGCAGTTTGACCATCATGGTTTTTTGCATTTACATCAACCCCGAGTGAGACCATATATTTAATGGCCTCAATATAGCCGCTATAGGCATACCAGATGATAGTCGTGTTACCTTTACGGGTTGTGTGCAAAATATCAGCACCCGCCTCAACCAAAATTTTTATTAGATCAATATCTTTGTTAAACATCGGCGTCATGCTGGCGTCATCAACCGCATTTACATTGGCTCCCTTTAATATCAGCAGCTTTGCCATATCGATATGTTGAGTAACATGTAAGGGCGTTTGACCGGTATCATTCCTGGCATTGACGGCGACACCCTCATCCAGTTTTTGACCAACGGTTGTAATATCGTCCTCATATAAAGCATCAAACATGTTGTTAATATCAGCATTGGGAGTGTTTATTCTTTTCTGGGCAACAAATTCTTTTTGTTTTTGTTCTGGTGAGATAAAAACGGCTGAAAAACCAATGGCAACTGAAAGAAAAAGGCTTACAGATATGATTAAAATTTGCCACCATCCATATTTACCATAACGCATCATCTGTGTTTTCATGGTCATAAAAATCTCTTTGTACAAATTAAATTTAAATCCCCAGACTCTCTCTCTGTATCCTGTAAATTTTTTCGATGCCCTGGTCTGCGGCATCCAGTAGCTGATTCAATTCATCCCGGGTGAACGTCCCCTGCTCCCCGGTTCCCTGAACCTCCACGAGATTCTCACCGCATTTCACCACGTTCATGTCCACACAGGCATTGGAATCGTGGGCATAGTCCAGATCACACACCACGCTTCCGTCCACAATCCCCACACTCACCGCTGCAACCTGGCCCATAAGATAGTACTCCGGCCCATCCTGTCCCTGCTTCTTCGCAAGTTTGATCAAGGCATCATAAAGGGCCACCCAGGCCCCGGTAATGGAAGCAGTCCTTGTCCCGCCGTCCGCTTGAAACACATCACAATCGATGAGAATAGTCACCGGCCCCAGCTTAGTTAGGTCCACAGCCGCCCGAAGGCTTCGACCGATGAGCCGCTGAATCTCAGTGCTCCTGCCGTCCTTCTTGATTCCGTCCCGGCGCTTTCTGCCCCCTCCGGTGCTGCCGGGAAGCATGCCGTACTCGGCAGTAAGCCATCCCTTCCCGCTCTCCTTTAAAAAAGAGGGTACATCGTTTTCAATAGTAGCAGTACAGATCACACGTGTATTGCCGAAGGACACCATGCAGGATCCCGCCGGGTGCATGATAATATCTCTTTCCAAGGTAACGCTTCTCACATTTGACTCCCAAGTATCATTGATATTTTTTCCACTACTGCTGCATACCAAAACACCAGTGGACCATTTTTCAAGTTTTAGTTTACACCGCTTATTTTTGGCCTATAGATCACATATCAACAGCACAATTGCAACGCTGGATTTGATGAGGATACGAAAACCGCATGGTTAGAGTAGGTCGTTCGTCGTATAACAGCGATACCACCCCAATCCGAAAGGGAATATTTTTTAGAATATTGAGTTATCGTTTATTTATAGATTTTTTCCAGAAATTTAAGATTAATAGCTTTGGAGAGATCATTCTTCAAGGCAGAAGTGTTCTCAAATTGAAATTTATATGTTTGTTCCCATTTTTCCATAGTCATCGTACCAATGGGAACATCTGTTTTAATATATGGAATTGATGAAATCAGAGTGTCGTACAAGTGTGTTTCATCTAACTGGGAATCGTGCTTTAAAGCTAACTTGGCAGCTTGTTTTGGGTTATTTACCGCCCATTCCCATCCTTTAAAAGTCGCTTTGAGGAATTTAGTATGTGTTTGGGGGTTCATCTTTAAATATGAATCTGTGGTGATTATAATTTCAGAATAACTACTGATACCGTAATCTTCTGGATGTATTACATTAATTTTTTTTCCTTTCCTTCGCGCATGCATGACTTGGTCACTCAAATAACCAGTCCATATATCAGTTTCTTTTCCCGCCAGAAATGAATCAAAAGAAGCTGTTCCATGATCAATAGTAATAAGGTCCTTCGTCGTTAATCCAAATTTACTCAACATCGGTTTCAGGATGGGATCGTCCTTATAAAATAACAATCGTTTCCCCTTAAATTGTAACGGGGTTTCAATATTAGAAGATTCCAGGGAAAAATACACGAAGGGGTTTTGTTGATAAATTGCAGCTGTGGCAACAATAGGATGCCCCTCAGCGTGACGTGTTAATAACTCATGCGATCCGGCAACTGCGACCTGCGCCGTGTTGTTTACTAGTTGATTCACGCTATGGACCTTTGGCCCGCCTGGAAGGAGTGTTACATCTAAATTTTCTTTTTTATAGAATCCCTGGTCTATAGCAGCATAAAAACCTGCTGACTGTGCATCATGGAACCATTTTAATTGAACAACAATAGAGTCGGATGCCAAGGCTACTGTTGATAAAATGGTGAACAAAAAGACACAACCGACAAAATAAACAGAATGTAAAAACTTAATCTTCATTACTTGCTCCTTGTAAGGTGAAACGTTCTATCGAAATTAATTGTTTGCAGTCTGGGTTCAGGCCCAAATAGATATTTGTTGTATTTTCATAAGGTTACTGATTATTACGCTAAACATACTTGCTAATCAGGGTTACACAAATTGGTTTGAAAGTCAAAAAGCGTTTTTAAGAAGAGCTTTGCACAACTCGTTCAAATCTTAATTTTTTTTGAATTTCGCTTGAATGGTGTTGTCAAGTTTTTTCCATTCTTTAAGTGCAGTTGGTAGAAATTTTAATTTATAATTCATTTATTGAAATTGCAACGGCTGATATTTTTTCATTTTGACGTTCTTTGATGATTAACCCTAATTGATAATCCTCAATTTTTTCAAGTATCGCTTCGTATGTTTCAGCAGGAATTAAATACGCAGTGGGCCTATTGTGATTTAAAATGGCAATAGGTTCACCATTAGACTGCTCAATTAATGCAGATGGGTTTTTCTTTAATTCCGAAATGCTTGCTGAACAACTTGCTAATACAGATTCCATAATGCCACCTATAGTTTTTATTTAGGTCATAATTTTGTACCTATTTTAGGTCTTAAATTCAATGCCGTCAAGTTTTATTGTTAAAAGCTACAGATCTGGAATCAATATTTTTCCTGATTTTGCGAGATGGGCGATTCTTTAATTACAAAAGAAATTAATATATTTATCAGCATCAGCAAAATAAAAGCAAAAAGAAATGAAGTGATACCGAATTTATTAATTCCAAAGATAAATATAATTCCGGAAATCTGACCCGCCAGGAGTACAAGGCCCTGAGCAGTTGACTCAGGTGCTGGATTAGAGATTTCAGCACTGTATTGAAATCCTATGGGTGCACAAACACCCAATAAGAAAAAACCAAGAAGAAAGGAAAATACAAGTGCAAAAAGATAATCTGTTGAAAAAGTAAGTCCGATTAAACCAATTGTTGTTCCTATCATGCCAACTATTAAAAATGGTTTTCTCTTCAGAGATTTATCGGAAAAAATAGGAATAACCGCAGCACCAATTATACCGGCAATCAGCATTATTCCCCCTACCAGACCGGTTTCTTCTATGCTTAGTCCTTTAGTTTGGCAAATTTGATCAATACAAGTGCTTATCGCATTAAAGATTCCCAACCCGATAAAAAAGAAAACCATCAGATAGAGCATGTCTTTATTTTTAAAAATATGCTTTATCCCTTTAAATACTTCAAATCGATTCTCCTCTTCTCCTATAACAGGTGGAGTAGGGGGGCTTTCTTTCAGGAAAATCAACAATATGATAGAAGCTATGGCACTGATAATGCCCCAGGTCATCATCATACTGGAAATATCATAGATGCCTTCAGGCGTTTTGGATATCATCAAAGGCGTTGCTATCATCACAATTAAAATACCGATGAATTGGGACAGGGTTGCTATTCCCACGGCAGTAGCCCGTTCATTTGGAGGAAACCAGCGACTGGATAATTTTGTTGCGGCATTAAGAACAAAAGGTTGGGCAATGGCCAATCCTACCTGGGATATGGCAACAATTGTATAATCAGTGGCATAAATGCCTTTTACCAGTCCAAAGACCCCTGTTAACAGAGCTCCAATTCCTATTCCAATCTTAATTCCATAGGTATCTATGACGTAGGATGCAGGAACGCAAACAATTAAAAACACGATCATGTAAATTAATGAAAAAAAATCAATCTGCAGGGATGTTGCCTCATATACTATCTTTGCCTCTCTGGCTATGGTGGCAAATGTCAACCATTGTATTTGAACCACAATGTTTATGACAGCATAAACAAGTAGGACAATCCATCTATAATTATATAATTTGATTTCTTTTTCCACCATGCTTTAAGCTCCTTTACACGATTAAATGTTTCATAAATCTTTTTCATTCATTTACAGTTTTTTGGGTTGTTATAATTTCGGTTTCTGGAAAATGATTACATCTTTTCCCTCGAAAACAGGTTCCGTCTGCCAATGCCTGGCCAGCCAGACAAAGGTTTCCTTTGAATAAAAACATATATGTGTATTGTCGTTTTTGTAATGCCAATTGGCAAACTTTTCCTGATCTATAACTATTTTTGTCATAATCCCCAGATACCCACCTGGTTTTATGCATCGCCACATTCTATTCAAGCACTGTTTTGGACTTTGTAAGTGTTCTACAACTTCTGTTGCAGTGATAAAATCGTATTCGATCTCCAAAACAGATTCATCTACGGCATAAAACGGATCGTAGATTGCCATGGGATGCCCAAGTTCCTCAAACATAATAGAAAGCGTTGGTCCGGGACCGCACCCAAAGTCTAATCCGCGACTGCCCATGGCCAATCGATTAATCATGGGGATAAGCATCCGAGACAGGAACTTGCGATATCCTATATCATACTGTGAGTTCTGATGAAGGTCATATATGGACTTTTCTTCTTGGGCAGATAGAAATGCCTCGGGGAGAACAAATACCAATAGGCAGTTTGGGCACTGAAAATAGGTTCGGCTTTTGTCTTGATGGTAAGCCTTTGCTGATGAACTGCACAATGGGCAGCATATAGTTTCCATACAAGTCATGGGTAGCTTTTTACAACAACACGTTATCAATGTCTACTGTTAAGCCCAACATTATAATCTACGGTCATACCCGTAGCATTCTGTTGTTGAGGTGTTGAGCCTTGAAGTAAAAATGGAAATTCGAATCTTGTTACTTCTGTACAGGATAGCGTACAATTAATGATACACGCAAGTTTTAAGTTATAATCGCGGTACAGCCGACGTGAACGTTGAACTAACCCATGGCCTTATCTTTTCATGTTCATTTATTTAATTTTTCTTGTTGATTTTCGCTGAGACTTTTTCTCATGCCAAGTTCTCAATGCTTCTTTTCTCGTTCCATTTGGGTTTTCATTATAATATTCACGCATGTGTCTCATATATTCAAATTGTGGATCTATTTTTTTCTTTATAACTGGATTTTTCTTTGAGTCATGCCAGGCATCAATTGACGCCTGAAGTGCTTTCCCTTTTCCATTCTTTATGAAATCACGCATAACTTGATTAAAATGGAAACCTTTTCCTATTTCTGTTTCAAAAAACGCTCTTAGGTCTTGAGAGCAACGCCATCCTGAACCAATTATCGTTCCACGAGTTAATTTCTCTGGCATTGCATTTCGGCTCCTATTTGATTTTTGTGATCTCGCCGATAATTTCTCTCCTGTCAGTAAATAATGCTCGATTCGCTTACCAATTTCTTTTTTTGCCCCACTCGCAGGTATCCCTTCTTTCCTGCAAAATTCGACCAATTCATCTTTTAGCCAATAATAATCTGTAAAGTCATCTATTGAAATTTTATCTGTTAATTTGGGCCTATCTGACATTGTTACCTCATTTTCATCTTGATATTCATTTTGAATTTACAGCATTGCTGCCAACCCCAGGAATCTTTTTTTTCTGCATGGCTGACACAACACCTGCATTAAATCGTTCTGAAGATAAAGGCGCCTGGATGATATGGGTGAGCGTCCAGCCAGTCTTTGACAACAGATTTTATTTCATTAATACAGTTGTATAGTTTTTCCCCTGGACATATTCCAAAAGCCCTGATGCTTTTAATGATTACAAATATAAAAACACAGCCCCATGCGAATTTGAAATTAATGTATAATAAAAAGGAAATGGCATTGAGTTTAGTGTATCTTAATTTTTTTATATAAGCTAAACAACTACCCCTTTAGTCTTGAAAAATAAAGCAACACCATAGATAGAAAATAGCAGGTGATGCCACATCCAAAAGTTATACTGAAACCATAGTTCACACTGAAATAAAAACTAAAGAATACAGCAAAGGTAGAAAACACACAGTTAAGGGCAAAAAAGAAAGCCACTGGTGAGCCGCTGAATTCTTTTTTAACACTCTCAAGGCCATAGGGGAAAGGAATTCCCATTAAAAAGCCCAAGGGAAATACAGTAAGGCTGATCATCAAACAATTCCAAATAGGACGTGCTCCCATAAGCGGAATAAGATTTTTATTAATAAAATAATGATAAATAGACAAAATCAGTATGCCAAGAAAAACAAAAAAGGCCTTTTTATTTGAATATTTTTTTGAAAAGTAACTTCCCAATCCAGAAGCAAACAATAAGGTCGCTAAAATAAAGATAAAGGTATTTGTGGGTGACCCTGTGTAAATTTGATAAAAATGCATTAACCCGGTTTCAATAATAAAATATCCCATACCGATTAGTGCAAAATAACAAGAAAAAAGAATAAATTTTGAATCAAATAATTGTTTTTCCTTGATTTTCCAAAATCCTAATAGACACATCAAAACAACCAGACAGACAATGCCGATTTTTAACAAATAATGCTTTAAATCTTTGTTGTCTTTGAAAACAGACCAGGGGTAAGGCTTTTCATCAGTAATAATAGATAAGTCAGCTGTTTGATTCTGATCAATTTGACGATTTTTCATAGCACTATGAATCTGATTGGCAAATGAAGAATTCTCCTTTTTTGCTGGAAACAATTCGATCATTTCATGATGATCTTTGTCTATCCCGATATTCCACCATTTAATATTTTCCCAGTCATCCAATGTATAGGGTTTTGCCTTGACATATATCATCACAAAAAATTTGCTTCCTAATCTTTGAGTACAGGAAAGGCAATTCCAACGGTAAATCAATAAATGCTTTTCAGGATTTTGAATACCATGATTTTTCATTACATGAACAATGGTGTGTAAAAGCTTAATAACACTTAACCGGGTTTGTTCGTTATACATCCGCTCTTCAAACACAAGGGTTCCTTTTTCGGTTAATAAATTAAGATAGGAACTTATAGCTTGTTTTGTGTGAAGATATTCTGGCGAACCAATATGGCTGGCTGAGCGTACGAGATGGGTATTTAGCAGTGTGATAAAATCATATTTTGACTCAGTTGATTTTATAAATGTTCTGGCATCAATCGGGTGAAGAGTATCAATCAGATCATATGCCTTATTGCTAAATTGATACATCGGCCCCTGCATAAGATTGATAATCTGATTATTAATCTCCAAACCTGTGAGGTGCCCACCCAATGATTTGGCAGTTTTTATTACTCCCTCAGCAGCTGTGCCGATGATTAACAATTTAGGATTTTCTACCAGCCTATTAATTAGTCTGGGTTCATCGTAAGGATCAGGAAAGCTCCATTGACTGATTCTGTCATTTGTCAAACCATCAAATGCAACATATGTTTCCATTTTGTCCATGTAGCCCTTTTGAAATTGGGGCTTTACTTGATACGCTTCTATTCGTTGGACATTTGAACTTTTTGAAAACATCAAATCTATTTCTTGAGATGAGCAAAAAATTTTGTTTGGATTGATGCCAGAATCGCATCTTGTAATTTTAGCAAAATTGATTTGATCACTGTTGATATTAAAAACTAACAACCCAAGGCTAAGCAAAACTAAAACCATACTGACCAATTTTATGCCTTTACCTTGGTTAAACAGCATGGACACTGCCAGTAAAGTTAGTATTAAAATAAAACAGTTCTCTTCTCTCATCCAAGGTATCAAAACCACAGAAGATAACACTCCCAATGTTGCCCCAGTCAAATCTACAAAATAAATTGTATGGGAGTTTTTTTTCTGCAGAAAATAAGAAATAAGACTGTTACCTGCAATAAAAGGGAGAACCAGAAAAGGTGAGAAAAAGATGTAAGAAGGAAAAGCCACAAAGTTAACAAAAGATAGAATAACACATATGAACATCGTTAATTTTAAAAGAAAAATATTTTTGGCTTTGAGCTCATGAAAAAAACTGCTTAATATTGAACCGATTCCCAAACCAAGAAGAGCATAGGAAATTACCATCAATGCATTTACATAATTGTGTATATACAAGGCAGTTTTAAAAAAAATCGATTCAAGAAAAAGAAGAGCAAAAGCAATACTGAAAACTTCAAATCGATGGTTGTAAGTTTGCATGGAGGATGTCATTTTTATATGCCCTTTTTTATTGTTCTTATTATATTTTTCGTTTTTTTTATTAGACCTATCTGATTTTCTAATGATTTAAGTGATTTGATGTGTTGCAATATTTTTCAAGATCCTTTTCATAAAACTCAAGTGCTTTATCAGGATCATTTTTTACTTCATTAAAAACATCTTCAAGCCGTTCCTCATATTCCCATTTATTTTTTGCGGAACGAATTTTAAAAATCGCCGTGTTTAATTTCTTTTTATTTAATTTCATAGTATATAACCAATACCTAATCCCCTGACAGTGATTCATGAAAAAATATGGTCACCGAGAATTGCCGGATGTCTTGCCTTGTGGGGCATTAGATAAAAAATCTAAAAGACGATTCGGTTCCGGCGGAACATAACGAATAAGATTTTCATTCCTACAGCTATAATTGACATTGTTAAGTACCTGTTGTACATTGAGTACAAAAAATGGAGGTGCTAAATGACCACGAAAGTTTCTACCGCAGATGCAAGAAAAAATTTTGCCGATATTGTTAATAAAGTTGCCTATGGGAAAGAGCCTATTGTTCTAACACGTAGAGGTCAAGATATTGCTGCTTTGGTTTCGATAGAAGAGCTTGAACTGCTTCAGCAAATTGAAGATCACATTGATATTGAAGATGCCAAACAGGCGCTTGCAGAATCTGGAGAAAATATTCCTGCTGAAGAAGTCTGGAAACAATTGGGGCTTTGATTTATGACTTATTCTATTGAGTTTCGACCTGTTGTATTGAAACGTCTGAAGAGGCTCCCCAAAAAAGATTTGGTACGGATTAAAAAGAAAGTCGAAGAACTTGGTCAAAATTTGCCAGCGCCCGATATAACCAAAATGAAAGGCAACAATTCTTTTCATAAGATTCGTACCGGAAATTATAGAATAATATATGAAATTCATGAGAACAGAGTGGTCATTCTTATTGTAAAAATTGGTCACAGAAAAGATGTTTACAAAGGCCTGTGATTATTCGTAGTGTATCCACATTCGAAGAACTTTAACAACTTTTTCATCACGAAGTACCTGATAAACTATTCGATGCTGTATATTAATTCTACGAGAGTATGCTCCCAATAAGTCACCAATTAACTGGGTACTGGAAAGGCCACAAAGATCGCCTATATTTTATAGGAACATTTTCTACAAAGACTTGAAATAGATTTCCATGATGTCCATAGCCAGTTCCAGGTTTTCATAGGAGTTAGCATAGGAAAGGCGTATCAGGCCGGAACCAAATTTCCCCATGGCTGCCCATGGAACAACAGCAACACCCGCATCAAGAAGCTCGGAGGCAACCTCCTGGGCACTTTTACCGGTTGCGCTGATATTCACCATCACATAGAAGGCCCCCACAGGCTCACTGTAAGAGATGTGTTTCATCTGTCCCAGACGGCTTACCACCAGGTCCCGGCGGCGAGAGAACTCAGCGACCATCTTGTGACGGTCATCCTGAGGTCCTTGTAAAGCTTCTGTGGCTCCATACTGAGAGAAGGTGGAGACGCAGACCGTAGAATACTGATGGGCCCGGATCATGGGAGACATAAGGCTTTTATCCATACCGACATATCCCAGTCGCCAGCCGGTCATGGCATAGCTTTTGGAAAAACCGTTGACTGTGATGGTCCGTTTTCTCATTCCTGGCATGGTGGCGATACTGATATGCTTCTGCCCTCCATAAATGAGGTTTTCATATATTTCATCTGACATAACCATCAGATTTTCTTCAATAGCCAGACGGGCGATTTCTTCTAAAGTTTCTTTGCGGAAAACAGCCCCGGTGGGGTTATGGGGAGAATTCACTATGATGAGCTTGGTTTTGGGATTGCAAAAGGACTTCAAATCTTTATAATCGGGGTTGAATCCATTGGCTTCCCTGATCGGTACCGAGACAGGAATTCCTCCAGCTAGTTCCACACAGGGAAAATAATGGGGCCAAAAGGGATCGGGAACAAGTACTTCATCGCCGGGATTGATAAAGGCCATCATGGTGAGGAATACTGCCTCATTTGCTCCGACGGTGACAATGATTTCTTCCTGGGCACTATAATCCAGCCTATTGTCCTTTTTGAATTTAACAGAAATGGCCTGTCTGAGTTCATCGATGCCGTAATTGGAGGCATAGTGAACATGTCCGTCATCCAGGGCTTTTTTAGCAGCTTCCTTTATATTTAAGGGAGTATCGAAATCGGGGCGGCCGATACCGAGGTTGACAATTTGTTGCCCCCCTTCCTTTCTCCTGCGAACTTCTTCAAAAACCTTTCTGATTCCAGAAAAGGGAATCCTGCTCATTCTTTTTGCATCAAACATTGTTTATCCTTATTTTCATATTCATTTTTTGATCTTTCCAGGTTATCTTAGACACAAAACTATGCATTTGTCTCGCATTTTCAGCCCTTCCTCTGAGGCTAAGGATAAAACTATCAGTTTCGTTTTTAAGTTTATTTTCTCTATGAGATTTGGCATGGAAAATGTAACATGAAAATAACTGGTGAAATCCGGTTCATTTTTTTTGTTTTAAAATTCTATCTTGTATTTTTGTTCGCATATGTGCTAACTTAGCTCTATGAGGAAAATAATTTTCTATCGCTTAAGGAATGGTAAATGTCCTATTGAGGACTACTTCAACGCTCTTTCTAAAAAAGAAATTAAAAAAGCTGAACAGAGGAAAAAAAATTATTTTTCACAAAGGAGACCAGCATGAGCGACTTACAGAAATATAAAAATAAACGAATGGCTAAAGACCCTGAGTTTTGGAAAAACTATGAAGAAAAATTCGAGACATTTAAACTTGGCATTCTCTTAAAACAGGCTCGAGTTGATGCTGGAATGACTCAAGAACAAATTGCTAATGAACTCAATACTACAAAGTCGGTAATTTCCAGAATGGAAAATCATGCCACGGATATTCGTTTATCTACTCTCGAAAAATTTGCCAAAGTTGTTGGAAGACATATCCATGTAGCCTTGGTTTGATTTCACAGTTTGCTTTATCTTAAAATCATCACATACCGGCTGACAACCCCAAGAATCTTTTTTTTCTGCATGGCTGACACAAACCCTGCATTAAATCGTTCTGAAGATAAAGGGGCCTGGATGATATGGCTCAGGGCCCAGCCGGTTCTTTTCAAAATTTCATAATAATCCACAACTAAAATACCCTGGCCGGTTTCTTCTTTATCAGCAGGGCAATTTTGAAAATCCCGCCAGTCCGAATTAATAAAAGCAAGACGGGTATTTTTCTTGGATATCTTTTTTAGAAAAAGAAAAAACTTTTCCAGAAACCTCAAATACGCTTCTCTTGAAAGCCCTGAAATACTTTGTTCTGCGTATTCATCGGCTTTTTTGTCAAAATATGGAGGGTCACAAATGATCAGGTCGGGCTTGCCCTTGGGATCAAAAATCAGATCATCCTGCTTTGAAAAAAAATACAGGATGTGGCTGTCATCTGTCATAGGCTTATCCTCCCGCCGCCCAGATGGTAGATCTATGACAAACTTGCCAGGATTACTGAGTTTTAACTCATATAGGCATTTTAGAAGTCCGGTGCAAGCATTTGTTGCGGGTTGTGGGGCTATGTAGAATGAGTATGTACTGCTTTAGCATGCAATTTTAAACCAAGAGCAGCAATGACCTTAAGGATAGTATCAAAATTAGGATTTCTGTCACCTGAAAGCGCCTTATAAAGACTTTCTCTGGATAAGCCAGAATCCCTTGCTACTTGCGACATCCCTTTGGCTCGTGCAATGTCACCAAGGGCTTTTGCTATGAATGCGGCATCCCCATTTGATTCTTCAAGGCAAGCTTCAAGATATGCCGCCATTTCTTCAGGGTTACGGAGATGCTCAGCAACGTCATACCGGGTAGTTTTTGTTTTTGCCATGATTGTTGCTCCTATAATTCTTTTGCTAAGCGTTGAGCCGTTTTTATATCTTTGCTTTGAGTACGCTTATCCCCTCCAGCAAGTAGAATCACAATTTTTTGTCCTGTCTTTTTATAGTAGACACGATAACCGGGACCATAGTCTATTCGCATTTCAGAAATACTTCCACCTACTGGTTTAACATCGCCCGGATTCCCTGCGATTAAGCGCTCTATTCTGACCAAAATTCGTGAACGAGCACGAATGTCAGACAAGCCATCAATCCATTTGGCAAAAGTTTCTGTTTTGCGAATTTCAACCATGGATTTATTGTATCCCCAAGGCTACATATTGTCAACACCAAATGAACCTGACATTCAATTGTGCTTCTTGCTGGAAATTAAACAAATGGCAAATGTGCAACCTTTTTACTTTTTTCAAAAAATAACTTACTTCAATTACAGTTTTTTGGGGAGATGCAGTTTGCTTTATCTTAAAATCATCACATACCGGCTGACAACCCCAAGAATCTTTTTTTTCTGCATGGCTGACACAACACCTGCATTAAATCGTTCTGAAGATAAAGGCGCCTGGATGATATGGGTGAGCGTCCAGCCGGTTCTTTTTAAAATTTCATAATAATCCACAACTAAAATACGCTTCTCTTGAAAGCCCTGAAATACTTTGTTCTGCATATTTATCAGCTTTTTTGTCAAAATAGGGCGGGTCACAAATGATCAGGTCGGGCTTTCCCTTGGAACCCATAATCGGCAAATCGTCCCATTTGTGATTCAAATTCCAATGATAAGGTTCAATTTCCGGTCTTGTGTCGAGCCTGTTCATTGGTTTGGCTGACCATGGGACTCCTTGAACATCTGTTTTAAACTCAGGTTTTAGGTTCTGGTTTGCACAACAAATTCATTATCAGTTTAATCAGGGTCTCTTTTTGCGTTGGATCAGATTCGGCCACCAGCAGGGTTAAAGCCGCAAGTCCTGTTTCATTAATCACGGGCTGACCATTCGTATTTATCAAGCAGCCATTCCGGTGAAGAAAATCTACAAATAAAAATGCGCCACTGCGCTTATTACCGTCAGTAAACGGATGGTTTTTCACCACAAAATATAAAAGATGTGCAGCCTTGCTCTCAATGGTCGGATAGGCGGGTTCTCCAAATACGGTCTGGTCGAGATTGCCAAAAATTGCCTCTATGCTGTCCGGCCGGGCCATGTTGGCAAACAAATCTGAGGCTTCACCTTTTGCCATCAATTGCTTTTTCAACTCCAGGATGGATGCCATGGCCTCTTTGGGTAAGGAAAGGGTTCCGCCGGGTTGCCCTCCCGGTTCTTTGAGCAAACCCTCGTCATACTGCTGGAGCCACAGAAAGGTCGTGGTATACCGGCCCATGATATCCACCAGACCCCGCCCCATATCAGTGGCAAGGGCAGGCGATTTGGCTGCCTTTTGGATCAGGGCAAGGGCCTGCTTTAATTCTGCTGCATTTTGTTCAAAGCGCTGCTGGTTGATGGTATAGCCTTGCACCAGATAATCCCGAAGCCGTTGCGTGGCCCAGATACGGAACTGCACGCCCCGTTTTGAATTCACCCGATACCCCACGGAGATCACAGCATCCAGATTGTAATGCTTGAGCTGCCGTTTGACCTGGCGTTTGCCTTCTGTTCGAACTACTAAGAAATCCTTAGCAGTTGAATCCCGATCCAATTCCCCGGTCTTATAGATATTTTTCAGATGCATGAGCACATTCTCGGGCGTGGTGTCAAATACCTCACCCATCTGGCGCTGGGTCAGCCAGACCGTCTCTCGTTCAAACCGGACATCCACACAGGTTTCTCCGTCCGGGCTCTGGTAGATCTGAATGCTGTTGTCATCTGTCATTGACTTATCCTCGTGTCATGCCACTGCCTTTGTTTCTCCAATCTGCGGCACCTTTATTTTCCCGGTCACAGCGGAGTTGATCAGAGTGGCTTTGTATTCCTTATCTGAGAATCCTTCATCTCTGAGATTTTGTATATCAGATGGACTACATGCGTCTGGTGATCGAGTTATTTTAACTGACATATCCGCAATGAGCCTTTCACGAGTGTTCAAATCCACTTTTTTGGGGAGATGCAGTTTGCTTTATCTTAAAATCATCACATACCGGCTGACAACCCCAAGGATCTTTTTTTTCTGCATGGCTGACACAACACCTGCATTAAATCGTTCTGAAGATAAAGGCGCCTGGATGATATGGGTGAGCGTCCAGCCGGTTCTTTTTAAAATTTCATAATAATCCACAACTAAAATACCCTGGCCAGGTTCTTCTTTGTCGGCAGGGCAATTTTGAAAGTCCCGCCAGTCCGAATTAATAAAAGCAAGACGGGTATTTTTCTTGGATATCTTTTTTAGAAAAAGAAAAAACTTTTCCAGAAACCTTAAATACGCTTCTCTTGAAAGCCCTGAAATACTTTGTTCTGCATATTCATCGGCTTTTTTGTCAAAATAGGGCGGATCACAAATGATCAGATCGGGCTTTCCCTTGGAACCCATAATCGGCAAATCGTCCCATTTGTGATTCAAATTCCAATGATAAGGTTCAATTTCCGGTCTTGTGTCGGGCCTGTCATCCATATCCAGACTCCAGCATCGTCTGTCCATGGCAAGGCAGGTATCAGCACACACACCACCTCCAGCCATGGGATCAAAAATCAGATCATCCTGTTTTGAAAAAAAATACAGGATGTGTGCGACCAATTGGGCTGGAATACGACCGGGCCAGACATCCCCGAACCGTTTGTCACAATCATTGAAATTCCATAAATCCCATGTCCTGATCCCCCAGTTAAGCGCTTTAAACCGGGTTAAATCATCCTTTCCTTTCAAAGCCTGCGACCATACCATAGGCTCAGGCCAGTCGTGCTTTTGAGCCACTTGCGGAACAGTAAAACCTTTTGATAAATCGCTATTTAGCCATTTTGCCAATGTTGGCATTTTGGCTAAATGGTTGAATAAAGTCTTTTGAGGTATACCCAGTCTATTTGCAATCCTTTCTTGCGTAATACCAAGTAAATTCAAACGAAAGATTTTAAGATCAAGCTCCAAAAGGCTTGTGGCCCTTAAATCAGCAATATATGAGTCAACTGCCTGTCTTGATCTGCCAATGGCCTTGCCGATTTCAGCGGATGTTAATCTGGGATTTGATTGAAAAGCACGCCTGGCAGTATTTCTTGTTTCAACTTCCGTAAGCTGCTTTGGGCCGATTGCCAGTTTTGCAGCATAGAGCAGGGGGTCAATTCCATCTAAGGTTTTAACAATTGCAGGTATTCGAGTTCGCCCGGTCTTCTTAAAAGCACTCCATCGATGCGCCCCATCCAATATCCGGTACTTGCCAGTTTCCTTGATCATGCTGCTGGATTCAGATAGTTCCGGATTCTCAAAAACCTGAACAAGGATGGGGTCAAATTCAAAACCATCCCTCAGGTTTTCCACAAAAACACCGATACGTTTATGATCCAGATTTTCTCTTGGATAGATGGATTCATCAAGTACGATATCTGATACTGGAATTTTGATCACTTTATCTTTCATGGGTGTTAAAGCAGCCGAAGCCTTATCCGGCCTGATCCCTGGAGCATTTTCTGTATTTCAACCGGCAAATAAAGCTGATGAGTCCCGGTAATGGCAAGCCTTCCTGTGTAGGACTCCCCTGTATTCAGGTTAAGTATTTCAACTGCTGCGTTTTGTTTGACCTCCGTTGAAATGCCTTCTTCCCGGGCAAGGTCTCTTATCTCTTTTGGAATATTGATCTGCTCCTGATACGAATCTTCAGTTACTTCCCATTCGATCAATTTCATAACAACCCTCCTTTTTTAAAGTAATTGTTTTGATCCATTTTGAAACTTCATGATTAAATGCGTTGTATTATTTTTTTCCTTAGGAGCGAATGGTTGGGCTAAGGGCGACCGACAGCAGGTAGGGAATAAGGGGAAGGGCGAAGCCGCAGTGAACCTGAATCACCGGCTTGTCCGAGTGCATTATGGTTGTTGAAATCAGTTTTAGATTCTTAAAGTGCTTTTTTTGGTGTCAAAAACGTTAATCTAAGCCTTGTTTCGCATCAAGTTCAATCTAAGGCTCTCCGTAGACTCGCTGCAATATGGAAAATTTCAACTCTTCCACCAAGCATTTTACTTAGTTTTACATGCGAGTTCAATTCCAATAAATCCAAAATGAAATTTACTGTTGTTAATGGTTGGTTAAATTTTGACGATAAATCAAAATTATTATGTATTTTTTCATTTACAATGGCACTCACAATTGCTTCTATCACTTCTAAATAGTTAGCAATATAGGCTTTTGCATATTGATCGAAACCGAAAGTCGTAATTTTGCAATTACAATGATATTTGCCATCGCCACCGCCTAGCGTTCTGGAAACCTCCAGATAACCATTGCTTTCCAAAATTTCTATACAATCCTTTATCTCATCTCTACTAAAACCAAGATTGCTACCGTCTCCAAAAATTTTTTCTGGATCAACAAACATCTTATTGTTTTTTATGGCATATTCACACGATTCTTTAAGGATAAGATTATCTGCTTTTGTTAAACCACCAATTTCATGGTATCGGCTATGGACATGTTCAGGAACTGAACCCAAAGCTGGTTTGTCAGTCACTCCAAATATTGACGATAAAATACGTGTAAAGCTCGTATCATATGAATCAGTATCGGATATTGATTCCCAAAGGGTAGAATTCAAAACTTCGGGGACGTTACATCCATCCAAAACGATGGGGATAATTTTTGTTCCTTTGGAGATTCTGTTGACAGCACTTACATTGAGTTCTTCTTGAACCCATTGTTTTTTAATACTATTTTCAGATAGAACAATTATTACAGCTTGTGCTTCTTTAAGTCCTTCCTCAAAGATTTTATCTATCAAGCTATCACCTGGTAACATTTCCCATTTATCGAGCCATGCATCGACTCCATTTTTACGAAGCCTGGTAGCAAATTCAGTGACAAACCTTTCTTTATCTTCACTTGCATGACTTACAAAAACTTTTGGTCGCATCGAGTACATCCTTTCGATTTTTTTTTGATGCTATTTTGCTGTTTTGGACTGACGCAGAACTTGAACATCTGCGGCTTGTCCGTCAGCATGTTTCTTGTTTTATTTTTATCCAAAAAGAGTTAAATAGCGACTTGACCCCATTTTTTATATAGTTTCTCAAAGTTCAATTTTAAAAAGTGGTTTGAGCTCTTGAGCTCCTCCAAAGAATTCATTTTTCTCTCTCGTAATGATGTCGTCATAAGGAAAGTCAGGAGGTGTCGGTTTAAATTTTTCGGCATTTCTCCTTCCATCTTTCTGACCAGAATATGTCAATTTTTGAAACTTTCGAAGAGCAAGAATTTTTATTTCGCTTATCAATATTGATAGTGGATAACTTTCACATGTACCCCCTTTAACAATTGCTTTATCAATTCGATTAGAATTTACAGGTCTAGACATTCTTGACCCACCATACTGAGATGTATTAGCTAAAACAAAGTAGCTATGTAAATCTCGAACAGAGGACTCAACAATATTGCTATAGTATTTTGTGTCTGGATTCCACACAGGAGCAATTGCTATGTCTATTTTACCGAAAAACTGTGCTCGTGTTTTAATGTTCGCTAATTCAAAACAATTAAAGGTGGAGAAATAGCAGCCTTTCCAAACAAATAAATTATATAAGCCTGTTGGTTCTGGAATTACATATTTTTTATAGCCCTTAATTCCATTTTGTTCTTCGGGCGAATAATTGTTCTTTAAGCGAATGAATGGGATTAAATCTTTTTCCCCTTCAATATTTACAGGTAGTGCTGTAATCAAAAAATTATAAATTGTATTATTAACATTAAAATGTTCAATTCCCCCGACAAACCCAACCTCCCTTTTCGCTGCTTCATTGCAATACTGAGGGATTAAATCGTGGGGCAAACAAATTTCCGGAAATACGAACATATCGGGATTATCAGCATAGGATAGGTAATCCCAAATACTCATAAAAACTTGTACTCTTTTTTCATTAATTAATGGATTTCCTTCCAAGCTACGATAGTTTTCACTTGCGTCAACATATTTGTTTATTAATGCTATTTTCAAAATCCCTTTTTTGGCTTTGATTCCTTTTGATTGGTCTTTCCCAATTTTGTATTGATCTATATTGTCCTTTGATTTTTTAATGTAATAGGACTCTTTTATTTCATCCCAATTTTCAATAAAATTGACCTTGCAAAACAGATCTCTTGCATTATTAAGAACAGTACTTTGTGAAAAGCATTGTTGTTTACCTACCATTGATATTTCAATAACATGCTTTGTAAATTCAAATTGAGCTGCTTGGTAAAATTTTATTCTATAAGGAATATAATTATTTATAGAGTCGATATTTAGATCTTCAACTTTAATACGGTTTAAGTTCAATGGTTTTGTAAAATTTAAGTATTTATTACTTTTGCTATTTGTAAATTGAATTAAAGGATTAAATATATACTCTCGCCTTAATAAGCATGTTTCTCGGTAATGCATGGGTTCAATTTTGAGCCACTTGTTTTTTTCAATCAACTCATTTTTATCATGACTGTTTAAAAAACTTGGATTCAAGCCCAAAGTCATGTTGATAGAAAACGAAAGGTGCGATTTTAATGTCCCTATCATTTCCTCCTGTACTTCTTTGTTCTTTTGTTTGATTTCGCCAATTTTAAAAGAAGTCTCTTCATAAAGCATCTTTATGTTCTGGGCTACTGTGTTTATAAATTTTTTGAATTTTCCTTTATCTTCAGAAACCATAAACAATGTAAGAATTTTTTCCCAAAAGTAATAATGTTTAAGACAGTAGATTCCTTTAAAATATCGTTCTATTTTTTCTAATTCATCGACTTTATAATTTTTCCCATTCAAAATCCTACGAATGATTAATTTCGCTAAAAAAACAGACAATTTGAATTTATTATCTTCGAGCATTTTAAATCGAGCTTTATTAACACTTTGATCTTCAAAATTTAATTCAAATGTACTTTTATCAAAACTACTAAAAGATTCATCTGCTTCGTCAGATAAATAGCTAAACTCGTAGCCTCTACTTTGCTGATCATCTATAAATTTTTCAATCAAATTCGGTGAAAGCTTGTGATCGAATTGATAGATGACAAATTTCTCTTCTTGAATTTCAAGATTCTCATATTTTGGATATTTCATTTTTATTGAATTTTTGGAATCTTGATCATTTTTTTCCCAAATAAAGATATCTGATAAATACATATTAACAAAGGATTCGTTAGGATTTTTAGTCTTAATCTCCTTGGAATTTTTTATAATTCGATCTTTAATAACAATAAGCATATCATCAACATACCTGCTGTAATAAACAGGCGATATTTTATCTTCAATTTGCCTATCGAAATCTTTTAAAAACCAATTTGCTAATATATACGAGCTATGTAAACTTATAGGGAGTGCTTTTTCAGAGTGTCCTTCAAAATCTATTTTTGCCAACCTTTGATTATATTGTCTATGGATTTTTTTAAATATCGTGTGGATAAAAGACTGATCCTTAGTAATTTTCAGTTCAGTCTCCAACTCAGCAAAAGAAAAGTCAATTCGATGATAAAAATTTTTCAAATCTATATTTATTATCGTAACATTTTTTTCTTTGTTTAATAGTTCTTTGGCTTCATTTAGTGCACAATTCCACCAATTTTGAAATTGCTTTTGATAAGGTCGAAAGAGTGCTCGAGTAGAGGGATTGTTTTGAGATTGTATTAGCCGATTCCCGAAAATTTCATTTTGCAAATCTTTATCTAATTTTTCACCATACTCAAGCACCCACAAAATATCAATAATATGCAATTGAATTGGCATGTCACAAAAAATAGCAAGCCTTTCGGCAGAGAATTCTTTATCAATAAAATGATTTGTATAGAATGATTCTTTATTTTCAGTTTCTGTTCTTAATTTCTTCGGATAATAACTCAGATTTATTTGGATTAAAAAATTGTCAAAATAATCTGCATTCCTTGTGAACAAAGCTTCTGTGATTTTTTCTATTTCATTCCCGATACCATTTGAATTAAATAATGCAAGTTGTTCCCTTAGAGCAAGATTGTTTTTGCCATAATAAATATCGGTTGCTAACTTCCTATATGCCGTTAAAACGTTATGATTTATTTCATTTTTTTTCATTTTTGTTATATTAATTTTCATAGTTTCGTTCCAAAAGGATTATTTACTATTATCACATTTTTTCAAATGTTATCTTGAAAAGATGCGGCTTTCACTCAGCATGTTTTTTGTTAAACTTTCTTAGCGAAATATTAACTATTAACTGAACTCCTTTTCCTGATTGCCAGTTAATGCAAGTCTTGCCATTTTCTTTTCAACGAAATATAATTATTTATTAAAATAAACATCGTTAGAATTTGTATCGTGTTCAAAAGAACTAAATAAATAGCCACGACAGAAAGGCCAAAAGAATTCATATATATATTGTTTATTCCAATAAAAATCATTCCAAAACAAAGAGAACATAGTGTATACATTGCCGCATTTCGGTAAGAGGATTCTGCTCTTTTTTTTACAAGCCATTTGATGAATTCAGTGTCTGGTTCATTAATCATGATAAAAAGAAGGCCCCCACACAAAGCTATTAAGGCACCATACATTGTAAAGACTATACCAAGCTTTTGGGAAAGTAAGAATATAGTTTTTTGAAGATCAATTTTTAGCAAAAACAAAATAAACAAAGCAATCGCAGCAAGCAAAGCCTCAAAAAAATAAGATGTAAAAATTTTAACTTTCAACGTCTACAATCCTTGAAAGTTCATTTTCGAGAGCATCTAATATCCCATTTCCTTCTTTTGTCTTTGCATTAACCCTGAGTCCCCGAAGGAAAGTTTTAAATCCTACAACAGAACCTTTTGCTGTGTCTTTACCGGTTTCAATTCTTTCGTATCCAGCATCGCTTTTCCCCTCAATTAAAACCGCCCCGCTTTTATAACCTTGTTCTGCCATTGCAATACTTGAAAGTGGTAGTCCGCCTTCTTTTTTTGATAGTCCATTTGAGTTATACATATCTTGCTTAATTTCTTGAATACTATCGTCTTCTAATCTTTTTTTAAGATCTCTGGTGAGCCGACTCATGTCGGGATTTGGTAATTTTAAATGTACCTTGACTCTTGTAACTTTATTGAAACTTAAAAAAAGATCCAACAAAGAATCTGAAGGAGGAATGTTTTCTAATTGAGGTAACTTTGAATATTCATATTTTACAGCAACAGCACTTATCAGTTCTTTGTAGTGTGAAAGCCATGTTTCACCTGTGACCATTTGGGACCTGTTTTCAACTAATACAATATGTCGAGGCCAATAATAGAGTAAAATCATTGTTTCAGCCGGAGCAGGGCTACTTATACTTCTACCCTCATGAAAACCATTTTCATCAACAATAAGGGCATCTCTTTCTAACACTGAACGCCCTAAAATAAAAACTGACAAAATGATTTGATCGTCATCATTTACAATTGCAGAGCCTTGCCTCAGACTCCACTTATAAAGATTATGTGCTGTTTCATGATCACGATCAAATTCTACTTGGCATGCAAGTTTTAAGAACTCTCTAACATCATCGTCCGAAATAAGGTCTCGTTTGCCAATATATGACCAAACGGTTTCATCGGAACATTTATTGAGACGGTATGCCATGAAATTAAACACATCTTTTGCCATTTTTTACTCCAAATTATTTTTGTGTTTAAACGCAGTGCAGCGGTATCGTGAACAAGTGATTGAACGGTTTCCGTATAGTAGTGATATCCGTCGGCGGATATCATTCAATCAAGAATAGTATCTGAAATTGGATATCATGATGAAGATAACACCACAAGGTCTTTTAATAAAATTTGATTCACAATTAAATGCCAGAAAGATTTCATTTGAACTTCATAAGTATTATCGAAAATGGTTGCGATTTTATTCGGATTTTTGATTGAAAGGGGTTTTCACAGCTCCGCACTGTCGGTTACTTTGTCGCAAGCCGAGATTGTTGAAACAAAACAAGTTTACGAACTGTTTATTACTTATATCCGGGCGGGCGAAAATACAATAGGTAAAAGCCCCTATCTTTTTTAAGTATTGAATAATGATATAAGATTTTGAAAAAGCAGGATATTTAAAAAGTTATACTCCAAGGCCTTGTCGGGCCTTGGAGTATATTTTTGTTGCTTGTTGTTTACGAATTTTATTCCTGGGGTTTACCCATTACTTCAGAGAACATTTCTTCGTTCCACATTCTGGAGTCCGCAACGTTCTGGCGAAATTTAATGAAGTCAATGGTATCCTGGCCTGTAATTTTCTTGGTATTGAAGGCACCAAATCCAAGGAAAGCTTCACCGGACATATTTGCTGCAAGCCAATGTCTGTGATCATTTTTCATGGTATCCCAGAAGAATTTCTTTTTCTGGCGGATGCCGTCAATGGATTTAATCAGGCAGCCGGGGAAGAGATTGGCAAACTTCCAGATAATATTGTTGACTTCTTTATCAAGGAGTTCAAAATCTGCATTGGCCTGGTGCTGTTTGAGAAGGGCGCGGCCGTCTTTAAATGCCTGTCCTTTTTTGTATTCGCCATAAACGATTTCACCGTCTTCAACATATTTATCAGTGATAACAAGGGGATTTCTGACCCATTCACCATCAATTTTAAGAACAGGGACAACCTTTGAGATCATTCCTTTTGCTTTCATTTTATAGGAAGTCCACATTTCGCAGGATACGCAATTATACATGGCATCTTCTGCAGAGAGGAACCAGGGTAGGAAATCCGAAGAACCGCCGGCAGGAGCGGAACCATGTTTTGGTCCTGCCTGGCCGAAAATGGCAAGGTCGGAAGATACGGCAAGATCACATGCAAGGCCGATTTCCTGGCCACCGGCAACCCTCATGCCGTTCACTCTGCAGATAACGGGTTTTTTGCAGGCAAGAATGGAATCAACCATGTGGTTGAAAAGCTCCATGTACTGGCCATATTCATCACATCTTTTTGAATAAAACTCTGAATATTCTTTTGTATTGCCGCCTGTGCAGAATGAGTAGGGGCCTGTGCCTGTGAAAACCACGGCAACAATACTTCTGTCCAGGGAAGCATTTTCAAATCCGGCAATTACTCCTTTTACCATGTCTGTGGTATAAGAGTTGAACTGTTTTGGGTTATTTAATGTAATCCATGCAACAAACAATTTCTCAGTTACATTTCCCTTGGGATCGGTTAATGGTTTTTTTTCGAATATGACGCAGGGTGCTTCTGTTCCCCAATGGGGATTTCTGTGCAACGAATGATCTTTAATCTCGTTTTCTCTTGGCATCCAGTCTAAAGACATATTTATCTCCTGTTATATTTTATTTGTTTATCCTATGTATCCGCCGTCAACGCCCAATACCTGTCCTGTGATATAACTTGCATCATCGGACGCAAGAAATACAAAGGCAGGAGCAATCTCTTCAGGTTCTGCAAATCTTCCCAGCTGAATTCTGCCTTCATAGATTTTTTTGAGTTTTTCATCGGTCTGAAGTTTACCTGTCATTTCTGTTTTTGTAATACCCGGACAGATGACATTTACATTGACGCCATATCTGCCAAGTTCTCTGGAGGCTGATTTTGTAAATCCTATGATTCCGGCTTTTGCAGAGGCATAGTTGATCTGGCCGACGGTTCCAAAAATACCGGCAGTTGAGATCACGTTTATGATCTTACCCGATTTTTGTTCTTTCATGTGGCGGCCTGCTGCCTGGGTTGTATTAAAAGCTGCTTTTAAATGGATATTGATAATGGCATCCCAGTCTTTTTCTTTCATTTTAAGAAGCATGGAGGGTTTGGAAACCCCGGCATTATTTACAAGAATATCCACACCGCCCAGCTGTTTTACACATTCTTCCACCATGTTCTGGGCGCTTGTATAATCTGCAACATCAGCTGCAACTGCAACACCTTTTCGACCCAGTTTTTCAATTTCGGCGACCGTATCTTTTGCGGCTGCATCATTGGAATGGTAGTTGACCAGGACATCTGCTCCTTCTTTGGCATACATCAGGGCAATGGCTCTTCCGATACCGCGGCTTCCGCCGGTTACAATGGCTTTTTTTCCTTCAAGTTTCATTTTTTTTCCTTTTTATTTAAAAATCAGGTACAAGTACGATTCTTTGATCAGGAGATTGTTTATGGGCCTCGTCAAAGCTTTGGGCAATGGTACTCATGGGCCTTGTCTGAACAAACTCTTCAAAATTAATTTTACCGCTAGTGATCATGCTTAAAACAGATGGATAGTATTCGGGCAGGCATCCCCAGGTTCCCATGAGCTCGGCATCAAATGCCATGAGCCTTGAAATGGAATATTCAACCTTGTGGGGACCATAACCTACCACAACCATTTTGCCAGTAAAGCTTAAAAGAGCAAGTCCAAGTTCCTGGCCGGGTTTTGATCCTGATACTTCAAAGATTTTCCATCCAGTTGAGGGAAGTTTGTTTTCTTTTCTGAAAGCTTTGACTTCACCGGAAATTTCTCTTGGGGTTTTGCCCATGGAATTAACAACAAAATCCGCACCATTTTTCAACATGACATCAAGGCGTTCCTGGTTGATATCAATGGCAACAACATTTGCACAACCCAGGGCTTTAAGCACCTGGACCATGTATTGTCCCACACCGCCGACACCAATAACAATGGTATTATCTCCCACCTGGATATCTGCTTTTTTTGCTGCCTGGAAAGGCGTGGTTGCAGCATCTGCCACAACGGCCAGTTTTTCAAGGGGGATGTCACCACGGTTTGTAACTTCGCAAAGATCAATGGCAGGAACAGGGATATGACTTGAAAATCCGCCATAGATTCCCATGCTGTTACCCGGCATCTTTTGGGCCAGACACCTGTTACCCCGGCCTGTTTTGCAAAGATAGCATTTTCTGCAGGGCATGACGGCTGGAATGATGACTTCTTTTCCAGTCCAGGCTGAAACGTCGGAAGCTGCATCCACTACGATTCCGGAAATTTCATGACCCAGTGTTAAAGGGGGTTTATTAACCGTTGGCACGCCATAATAAAAATATCCAAGATCAGTATGACAGACACCGCAGCCGGCTACTTGTACCAGGACTTCTCCGGGTTGAAGTTCTGGAACGTCAATCTGTGTTTTTTCCAGTTTGCCAGGGGTGACTTCCCCTGTTTCCCTGTCTTTTTTAAAGGGATTGACCATTTGCCAGGTCCAGATTTTATCAGGAATTGTTCCCATTTTTCTCTCCTTACACTATTTAAATTATTTAGTGTTTGAACGAAAACTCACCCATCTACTGCGTTGCTGTAAAAGTTTGAAATCCTCATGTACAGTAGTACACTCCGGTTTCAAACTTTCTTGCGCCTTGTATATGGGTAATTTTTCACCCAAACACGGGTTTCCGGTCAGGCACTATTTACCTATTTCTACTGTACTATGCCATATTTTTTGCCACAAGCTCACATATGTCCTGTGTCATTATTTCTTCATCTTTATTTAATTCTTTCATGCCGTCTTCAACCATGGTTAAGCAGAACGGGCAGGCCACGGCAACAGTTGTCACATCTTTGCCTGCAATTTCTTCTGATCGTTCCAGATTGATTCTTTTACCAATGGTTTCTTCCATCCACATTCTTCCGCCACCGGCACCGCAGCAAAAACTTTCTTCGCCATTCCGGTCAAGTTCTTTGAGTCCTTGTTTTGAAAGGCCCTGCAAAATTGATCTGGGTTGATCATAGATTGAATTGTATCGCCCCAGAAAGCATGGGTCGTGGTAAGTCAAAGATCCTTCAAATGACTTGTTCAGGGTGATCTTGCCGGATTTTATGAGTTGATCAATAAAGTCTGTATGATGGATGACTTCATAATTTCCGCCCAGTTGCGGGTATTCATGTTTCAGGGTATTAAAACAATGGGGGCAGGCAGCGATAATTTTTTTAACCTTGTAATTATTTAAGGTTTCAATATTTTCCTGGGCCATCATCTGGTACATCATTTCATTGCCCGTACGTCGGGCAAAATCTCCCGTGCATTTTTCTTCCTTGCCCAGGATGGCAAAATTGATACCGGCTTTCTGCAGGATCTTGACCATGCTTACGGATACCTTTTTGCTTCGGTCATCAAATGAACCGGCACAGCCTACCCAGAGCAGATACTCAACATCGGCATCATCTGCCATGATTTTAACATCCAGCCCATCAGCCCATTCAGCACGCTTGTCATAGCCTATGCCCCAGGGATTGCCGTTGCGTTCAAGACCTTTGAAAGCCGGGTTCAGTTCCTGGGGATATTCTCCGGCCATAAGTGCCTGACCCTGTCTTAAAGCGATGATGCGGGGGATATGTTCAATTGTTACAGGACAGACCTGTTCACAGGCCCGGCAGTTGGTACAGGCCCAAAGCGTGTCTTCGGAAATCACATCGCCGATGAGGGTTTTTTTGCTGTTGAGCTCGGCCATTTGGGCTTTTATTTCTTCAACTTTTTCAGGGGCCGTGTCCTCTTTAATGGAAGCGGCCAGTTTTGCTCTTTTAATCAGGTTGTCTGCATTATCAAGCAACTCAAATTTCAGGCTGTCATTGAAATCATGAAGGTTTAAAGGTTTGTCCGTGGTAAAGGTGGGGCAAACCTCTTTGCACCTGCCGCATTCGGTACAGGTGTAAAGATCCAGGCCCTGTTTCCAGTTGAGTTGGTGAATATGATTTATGCCAAGGGATTCATCTTCCCACACGGATTCATCTTCCAGATCCAGAAGTTTGGTTTTTTCATGGGGATATCCCAGGGATTTTAAAAATACATTGGGTAAAGCAGTTATAACATGGAAGTGTTTTCCCAAAGGCAGAAAATTTAAAAAGGTCAACTGGGTGATGATATGCAGCCAGAACATGATCGTCAAAACTAGGCTGTTGGCCTCGGCACTCAATCCTGATATAAGACTTGCCGCTCCCACTGAAACAGGGGTCCAGGCAAATTCAGCACCATATTGGGGATTATTGAAAAAATGAAGATGTTCCGGGTTATTATACAGTACAATAAGGTTGTACCGGGCGCCATCCAGCAAAAGATCGGAAATCATTAAAACAGCGATCATACCCAGAACAAAATAGGCTTCCCAGGTGTTGTGCAAGCGTTCCGGTTTAAGAATGGCGCGGCGAAAGATTGCATAACCGGCCATCAATAAAACAATGCCTTCCATGATGTCTTTTAAGGCGATATACAAATATCCGAGTATGGATCCATCACCAAAAAAAGGCAGCTGAAATCCTTTTACAAAACCTTCACCATATAGATTCAGGCTGCGGATGAGAAGGATGCAGAATCCCCAGAAGATAAAAGCGTGCATCAAGCCTGATGCCCATTCTTTTTTTCTTCCCACAAGGCGCTTCTGACCAATTGCTATAACCACCATATTCTTAATCCGGTCCATGATATGATCGGCCCGGTCAGTGGGTTCAAGCGCCAAAAGCAATTTAACTTTTTGAATCATTGTGCGGCTGAAAATTGCCAGCCCTACAATGAGGAGTATTGACATAAAAAGAGGATTCATAGCTTGTTCATCCTAAGATCTAAGTTTTTTAATTTCTTCTCTTAAAATCGGAACCACCTCAAAAAGGTCTCCGACAATACCATAGTCAGCCACATTAAAGATGGGCGCTTCAGGATCTTTATTAACGGCCAGGATTGTTTTTGAACCGTTCATTCCCGCAAGATGCTGAATTGCTCCTGAGATACCGATTGCCATATAAAGGGTAGGTGCAACTATTTTGCCTGTCTGACCCACTTGTTTATTATGGGCCATAAGACCCCCATCCACCATTGCCCGGGAAGACCCAAATCCTGCGGCAAGATCATCTGCAAGTTCTTTTACAAGATCAATACCTGCCTGGTCTTTGGCCCCTCGTCCCACTGATATGACAATATCTGCATCAGCCAGATCGATTTCACCGCTGGCATCTGATATGAGTTCTTTTATAACGGCCTTTAAATCAGGTGCAGGAGAAGAAAGCTTTATTACATTTTGTGTTCCCGTGATGTCCGGGCTTGCTTCAAATGCACCGGCTCTTACAACGGCCACAACTTTATCCGAATTTATTTTAATGCGCTGGATAACTTTATTTGCAGTGGCAGGGCGGGTTACCTCGATTTGTTCTCCAGACAGGGTGACATCGGTTATTTCAGTGGCGCAGGCACAAGAAAGCTGGGCTGCAACCCTGGGGGCGACAGTTTTACCACTTTCAGAAAAACCAAACCAGATCATGCTGGCTTCAAATTGTCTGGCCGCATCAACAACACAGGATGCAAAAGGCCCGGCTGAAAATAGTTCCAGACTTGCGTCATCTGCAATATACTGGGTGTCTGATCCTGCATTTGCAAGCTCGGATGTTAAAGATTCTATATTAGAGCCGATTGCAACCACGGCCGTTTCGGCGCCAATGGCTTTGGCTTTTGATAAAAGTTCGGCTGTGCTGCCTTTGAGCACGCCTTGTTTAATGTCTGCAATTACGAGTACTTTAGCCATAATATTATTTTCCTTATATAAAAATCAGGTATGCGTGTGATTTAAAATTATAAAACCTTTGCTTCCGTGGCCAGAAGATTAACGACCTGCGCTGTTATCTGGGCCGCATCACCTTCAAATTTCTGTCCGGCCTGGCGGGTTTCTGAAGTCATATATTCAGCAATTTCCGATTTTAGATCATTTCCGCCAACTTCTTCAAAGGAGGTTCCCAGACCGGCAAGATCCATTACATTGATTTTCTTTTTCTTGGCCATCATGATACCGCGCATTGCAGGCAGCCGAGGCTCATTAATACTATCTGTAACCGTGACCAGGGCGGGTAATTCAAGTTCAATAATTTCCGTTCCCGCATCACCCAGCCGGGAAACTTTAATGTGCTGGTCATCCATTACTTCCATTTCAACCACATTGCTTACGCAGGGAATGTTCAGGCATTCAGCCAATATGATCCCGGTCTGGCCGTTATCCGTATCCTGGGCTTGTTTTCCTGTGATAATAAGATCATATTCTCCCTGTTCATAAACCTTTTGCAAAATTTTGGCATAAACATATGAATTTGCTTTTTCAAGAGAGGGGTCATCAATATGGATAGCATCTTCAATCCCCATGGCATAGCATCGCCTGATTATATCCGTGTTATCAGGTCCGCCGATGGTCACCAGTGTTGTCTGGGCACCACTATTTTCCTTTAGCTGGACCGCAGCTTCCACTGCATTTTCATCCCAGGCATTTATAACATATTGCAGCCCGTCTTCCACAATGGCACCATTTTCCACGTGGATATTCAATTCCACATCGACTACTTTTTTTACTGTTGTGAGAATTTTCAAATTATCCTCCCCTTTAATTAATTTGGCTCTTTATTAGTTTGATTATTTTTTATATTGGTTTGTCATTTTCAGGTAAATTTGTAATTTGGCTCTTTATTCTGTCTTAATTCGACTTTCACCGCAAAGTATTAATAATTTTGTTTCTTCAAAAGCACAGGCAAGTGTCATGTTAAGGGACTTGCCCATTTTAACGGCAAGGGCCGTGGGTCGGGATTTGGAGATAATCACGGGTATTTTTGCACGGGCTGCCTTTTGGACCAGCTCATAACTGATTCTTGAAGATAAAACAAGGACACTGACCGTGGCAAGCGTTCTATCCATAAAAGCCTTGCCTATTGACTTGTCAAGTGCGTTATGCCGACCCACATCCTCGGCAAAAGAGATCATGTTTAAATGTTCATCAAATAATAATGCTGCATGGGAGCCCCGGGTCCTGGGATAGTAGCGCTGTTTTTTAGAAAGACTGCCCACACATTCAAAAACCTGGTCAATATCCATTTCAAATCCATTTTGTGCAGCAGTTAAAACGGAATTTAAGTCCTCCATCATTTTTTTGCCGCAAATACCGCAGCTGGTCTGGCTGACATATGTTTTTCTTTCCAGAATATGAGAAATCTTTTTAACCCTTTGGGGGGTAAGCCAGATATCAATAATATTGGGGTCCAGGTCTTTATCATAACCAATGGTCTTGAAATCATCGACGGAGTCCACAATTCCTTCCCCAAGACAGAGCCCGGCCGCGTGGAAGATTTCTTCGCCCGGTGTTCTCATTACAACTGAATATGGTTTTTCATCAAAATGAATCAGAAGAGGTTCCTCTCCTATCAACTCAAGAGAGCTTGTCTTGCAATCCCCCTGTTCACAGCGGAGTGCTTTATAAAATTCCGTATCCTTTGCTGCACTCAATCGTTCTTAGCTCCTTGAGTTTAAAGTTAGGTAAAGTTAAGGCCGATATCTTTTACCTTCCCTTTTTGTATTAATCTTTGCCGGAAGGGAACGCAAGGGATTCTGTTAAAACGAAAGCTGCCTGGAGATACGAAGTGGGGCAGAGAGGAAAACATTCTTTGCAGTCATTGCACTCTTTTGCGGCTATCTGCGGAATAAAACTGATCTCTTTGTTTATTCCCCGGTCAACAAATCCAATGGCGTTCTTTTTTGCCACCTCAGCACAATATCTTACACACAGACCACAATGGATGCAGAAAGAAGGATCTTTTGGATAACGATTGGGTTTGGCACCATATTCTTTTGCCATTTCAATCAGATCCGGAGAGTCAGGCGCATGGGACATGAGAAGTTCTATAATCGTTTTGCGGATTCTGTCCACCTTCTCAGACCGTGTTCTAACAATGATATTCTCCTGTACCGTGTAAACGCAGGAAACAACAAGTTTTGTCCAACCGCGTTCTTCCACTTCAACAATGCAAATCCTGCAACCTCCGAAAGGTTCCAGTTTCTCATGGTGACATAGGGTTGGTATTTTGATCCCTGCAGTTCGGGCGGCCTCAAGAAGCGTCATCCCTTCTGTTGACTTCACTTTTATTCCATCAATCTCTAATTGGATTTCACTCATTTTGAACTACTCTTTTCTTTGGTTTTTTTTATAATAATTCTGTCAGCTTCGGCAACGGGAGCCGGAACAGGTTCACCTGATAATTTTGTCACCGCACCAAACTTTGCCGGGCAGACTTCAAAACAGGTACCGCAGCGTGTACATTTTTCCTGGTCAACAATATGGATCATTTTCTTGGCACCGCCAATCGCATCTGCAGGGCATTTTTTCTTACACAACCCACAGGCCGTGCATTTAGCAGGATCAACATAAAAAGAGATCATTTCCTTGCATGCCAAGGCGGGACACCGGCCCTCTTTAATATGTGCCTCATACTCATCCCTGAAATAGCGCAAAGTGCTTAAAAACGGATTTGGAGCACTTTTACCCAGGGCGCAAAGAGAAGCTTCCACAGCAGTCTCGGACAATTCTTCGAGAAGCTCGATATCCCCTTCTTTTCCGCGGCCCTGTGTGATATTGGTCAGGATCCTGTGCATTTGCCGCAGGCCTTCTCTGCAGGGAACACATTTGCCGCAGGATTCATCCGTTAAAAATTCGATAAAGTACCTGGCAACATCCACCATACAGGTATCTTCATCCAGGACGATCATCCCGCCCGATCCCATCATGGAACCGGCATTTGTGAGTTCATCAAAACCGACTTTAAGATCCAGCAGATCTTCGGGAATACATCCTCCGGACGGTCCTCCCGTCTGAACAGCCTTGAATTTTTTACCGTCTGGAATTCCACCGCCTATCTTATAAATAATATCTTTTAAGGTCATGCCCATGGGAACTTCCACAAGACCTGTATTGGTTATCTTGCCAACCAGGGAGAAAATCTTTGTTCCCTTACTGCTTTCAGTTCCGACAGAGGTAAACCAGTCCGCACCCTTATTAACAATTAAAGGTACGTTGGCCCAGGTCTCAACATTATTTAAAACACTTGGCCTGTTCCAGAGTCCTTTGATGTTTGAGCGTGTGTACTTGGGTCTTGGCTCTCCTGCTTTTCCTTCCAAAGATGTCATTAAAGCAGTTGATTCACCACAGACAAATGCGCCTGCCCCCTGGTGTACCACCACTTTAAAATCAAAACCTGAACCCAGGATATTTTTTCCAAGCAGGCCATATTCTTCTGCCTGGCGTATGGCCAGGGTAATATTCTTCACGGCCAGGGGGTATTCCTGTCGAACATAAAAATAGCCTTCGTGGGAGGCAATGGCATATCCGCCTATGATCAGGCCTTCTAAAATTGAATGGGGATTTCCTTCAAGAAGCGCTCGGTCCATAAATGCACCGGGATCACCCTCATCTGCATTAACAATAACATATTTAATGGGTTCAGCAGCGTTTCTTGATCCTTCCCATTTTCTACCGGCAGGGAAGCCCGCACCACCGCGACCTCTTAAATTTGATTTTTTGACTTCGTTCAACACATCTATATCGCTCATTTCACCAAGGGCTTTAGCCAGGGCTGAGTAACCACCAAGAGCTATGTAGTCTTCAATGCTTTTGGAATCAATCTTGATATTATTGCACAGAACGGTTCGTTCCTGGGCTTTATAAAAAGAAATATCAGATTCGTGCACGGCCCGTTCGCCCGTGACAGGGTCTTTAAAGAGCAACCGTTCTATTACTTTATTTTCTTTAATCGTCTGTTCGACAATCTCTGGGACATCGGCTGCTTTTACCTGGAGATAACAGATCTCTTCAGGATAAATGACCACAACGGGTCCCTGCTCGCAGAATCCCGGACACCCCGTTCCCTTGGTATCAACTTTTGCTGCCAGTCCCTGTTTTTCAATTTCCTCTTGAAATGCTTTAATCACTTCATCTGCTCCCGATGCAACACAACCGGCACCGGCACATATTGAAATACAAGGATTGTCAGGATTTCTTTTGGATAATATTTCCTGTCTGAAGTTAAGTAATTCTTCAGGCGTATTTAACCGCGCCATAATTTTCCCCTACACATAAGTTTTTAAGGCTTCTGCTGTTTTGATTGGTGACATTTTTCCATGAACCTTCCCATTAACTTCCATGACAGGGCCCAATGCACAGCAGCCGAGGCAGTTGACCGTTTCCAGACTGTATTTCAGCTCCAGATCTGTTTCACCGGGTTTAATTCCCGTTGCTTCTTTCGCCGTGTCAAGAATACGTGTAGCTCCCCGAACATGGCAGGCAGTCCCCACACAGATGTGAACTTTGTGACGGCCTTTTGGAACCAGGCTGAATGCTTTATAAAAGGTAACAATATGCTGTATACGGGTCATGGGGACGTCTAATTTTTCACTGACCCTGCCCAGAGCTTCCCTGGGAAGCCAACTATTAACACTTTGAATATCAAGTAAGATTTGAAGCAAAGAACTTGCTTCACAATTATGCTTGTCAATGATCTGATCAATTTTATCGATTTCCATAGCCGCTTTCCTAATTTTATCCTTTACCCAATCTATCTGTCTAATTTTCTATTGCTGACCTTTTTGGCCTCAGGCCAGTGCATAGCAATTGCTGGTGGTATCGTAATTTATCATTCCATGCCGGGATGACGTAATCATGTGCCTGGATACATCTGATGGATTCAGACCAAGCTTTTTGGCTATATCACTTGTTGGAAGGGGTTTTTCCCCAAGCAACAGCATAATCTGGCTGATGGCCAGTTTTTCTGAAAATATTTCATCAAATAACCGGTTCACTTCTTCGCTTTCGAAAAACTCGGCATAGGCATCTTTAGATTTTACAGGTACCCTGAGTTTTTCTCTTTCCAGAAGTCTCAAATAGGGAACCAGTTTTCTGGCTGCTTCAAGTTTAAATTTCACAACACCTGCATCCATGCCTTCGTTCTTGCCAAGTGGTCCTAAATCCTCAATCTCTTTGGTAAAAGCATCCGTATAATCGGCCAGAAGGTTTCCATCAGCACCGGACATGAATTTTATCTGCAGTCTTTTGGGGTTCAGGCCGATATGTTCCAATATCTTTTTTGTAAGATATGTATTGGCTAATGCATCATAATTTCCATGGGTAACATAATTGCACTCATCCAAATTGCAGCCGCCAATAAAAACACCATCTTGTCCATTTGAGAAAGCCCTGAGTATAAATTCCAGGTCCACACGACCGGAACACATGACTCTGATCAATCTCATTTCATTTGTATATTGCAGTCTGGAAACTCCAGCCAGGTCAGCAGCACCGTAGGCTCACCAGTGACACACGAAACCCAATATGTTTGGTTTAAAATCACTCATTGTTCATAACTCCCTTAGTGGATCTATTTTTCCCGGCTACATTTATTGCTATATTATTATGCATTTTCAAGAACCGCATCCATTTGCTCTAAAATATCTTCTTTTGTCACTGCTGCATCAATCTGGCCGAAAAGAGCTTCATTTGTAAAATGCTTCAGGACAATTGCATTTGTCGGGCATTTTGAGCAGCAAAGACCGTCACCTTTACACAGGATCGGGTTTACAATTGCTTTTTTACCTTTTTTTGTATCATGGAACTGGACAGCATCATAGGTACATGCAGTAATACAGGCGCCGCATGACACACAATCGTATTCATTTACTTTTGCCACGGAACCCGATGCCACAACCGTATCACGGGACAAAAGAGTTAAAACCCTGCCGGCAGCTCCATAGGCCTGGTTGATGGTTTCCGGTATGTGCTTGGGATAATGGGCTGTTCCGCAAAGGAAAACGCCATCCGTTGCAAATTCAACGGGTTTTAATTTTACATGGGCTTCTTTAAAAAATTCATCCGGGCTCAATGTCACTTTGAACTGGCTGGCTATTTTCTGTGTTGATTCGGAAGGGATAACTGCAGCAGCTAAAGAGAGTACATCAGCATCCAGTTCAAGTATCTGGCCTAAAATCGGATCCAAGACGGTTACTCTGATGACATCTTTTCCGCCTTCTTTGGCAGCTTCAACCTGGGGTTTGTCTTCTGGCGTATAACGGATAAATTGAACCCCTTTTTCCGAAGCTTCCCTATAGGAATCTTCCTTGAATCCATAGGTTCTCATATCCCTGAAAAGGATATAGATCCTCATTTCAGGGTTTAGCTCTTTGAGCTCCAAGGCGTTCTTCACTGCATGACCGCAACAGACCCTTGAACAATAATTTCTGTCTTCATTTCTACAGCCCACACATTGGATCATCACAAGGCTTTGGGCATCAATGACGTCTTTGTTGCCTTTGGCTATTTCTCCGCTCAGATCAATATGGGTGAAGACTTTATCGTTTTCCCCATAAAGGTATTCAGTGGGTTTATAAACATCTGCACCAATGGCAAGGACGGAGGCACCGTGTTTTATGGTTTTAGTCCGGCCCTCAGTCTCTAATGTTGTTGTGAAATTGCCCAGATAACCGGCAACTTGTGTGATGGTGGCTTCATGGGATACATGAATCAAAGGATGGTTATAAACCTTTAGAATCAAGTCATCCAGATATGTTTGAACATCAAGTTTCTCAAGGGTGGAATGAATTCTTCTGGCCATACCGCCCAGGTCTTTGGCCTTTTCCACTATATGGACCTCATGCCCCTGTTTGGCTATTGAAAGAGCACAGGTCATTCCTGCAATACCACCTCCCACAACCAGTGCGGCTTTGTTGACGGGCAGGTCAAATTCCTGTAAAGGCTCTAATTGGGAGGCCCTTGCAACGGACATCCTGACGATATCGTGTGCTTTTTGGGTAGCCTCATCTTTTTGTTTGGCATGAACCCAGGAGCAATGCTCCCTGATATTTGCCATATCAAGGTAATATTGATTCAACCCGGCTTCTCTTAAGGTATCCCGGAATAAGGGTTCAAGGGTTCTGGGAGAACAGGCAGCAATTACCACCCGGTTAAATCCTTTTTCTATTGCCAGATCCGTAATTTCCCTGGCAGAATTGGTTGCACATGAAAAAATCTGCTCTGTGGCATAGACAACATTGGGTAAGGTCCAGGCATATTCAACAGTGGAGGGCACATTGACAACACTTGAAATATTGGCCCCGCAATGGCAGACAAATACGCCTACCTTCGGCTCTTCACTGGAGACATCTCTTTCTTCTGGGTAAACTCTTTCCCTGGCCAGTTTTCCCCGTCTGTAATTGAGAAGCTCTCCAATTTGAGTGCTTGCTCCGCTGGCGCTGTAGACCGATTCGGGAATATCCATGGGTCCCTGAAAGGCACCGCTGACAAAAATTCCGGGTCTATTGGTTTTGATAGGGTTAGAAGAGTCTGATTTACTGAATCCGTGTGAATTAAGCTCGATTCCAAATTTTTCGGAAATCTCTTTGTAAGCCTGTGGCGGATTCAATCCAACAGATAGTACCACCATATCGAATTCTTCTTTTTTTACACCGTCATTGTCCGTGGCATACCGGACAACAACATTACGGCTTTCAGGGATCTCTTTTTCTATGGAAGCATAGCTTCTGATGAATTCAACCCCGGGCAGTTGCTCAGCTCTTTGAAAGAACCGCTCAAAATCCTTGCCAAAGGAACGAATATCATTATGGAATATCGTACATTCAGCATCTTCATAATGGTGTTTGGTTAAAATGACCTGTTTCTGGGTATAGGTGCAGCAGACACCGGAGCAATAGCTGTTCTCTCCTTCGGTTACCCGTCTTGAACCAACGCATTGAATCCAGGCTATTTTTTTGGGAAGCTTTTTGTCGGAAATTCTTTTTACCTCTCCTTCAAAAGGACCTGTAGAGGATAAAAGCCGCTCATAATCCATGCTGGTAACAACATTGGGCATGGTCTTATAGCCATATTCATCTTTTACCGAAGGGTCAAAGGGGGTAATACCGGAAGACAAAATGATTGCGCCGACATTGATATCCGTCTTTGCAGGGGTTTGCCTGAAATCTATGGCGCCGGTCTTGCACACACTGCTGCATATATCACATTTGCCTTCTTTCAGCCTGAGACAGCTGTCATCAATATATGAAACAAGGGGGATTGCCTGGGAAAAATATACATGTACAGCTTTATTCTGTGATATTCCCTGGTTAAATTTATCAGGATATTCCACGGGGCAATATTCTACACAGGTTGTACAGCCAGTGCACTTGTCCTCAATAATGTATCGGGGTCTTGTTTTAAGGGATACCCTGAAGTCGCCCCTTTGTCCTTCTACGCTTTCTACTTCACTAAATGTCAGAATCTCTATGTTTGGATGCCGGCCGACCTCGACCAGTTTAGGAGAGAGAATTCACATCGAGCAGTCATTAGTGGGAAAGGTCTTGTCCAGCTGGGCCATATGGCCGCCGATACTGGGTCCTTTTTCCACCATGTAAACCTTGAAACCGGCAGTGGCAAGATCAAGAGAAGCCTGAATACCGCTGACCCCTCCGCCAACAACCATAACGTCTCCAAAGTTTTTGTCACCAAGCGTATCAGAAAATTGTTGAATTACTTCTTTTGGTAATACGTCGTTTCCCACTTTCTATCTCCTCATCATATATTGTGGTTCCTAAATCATCTCACTGACAATTTCTACGATGTCCTTGACCTCCAGGACATCTTCATATTCAAGATTCAGGCGGCTTTCTTCAAAGTTGGTAATACAATATGGGCAGGATGTGGCCAGAACTTTTGCTCCGGCCTCTTTTGCCTGTTTCAGCCTGATATCAGAAAATCTTTCTTTCTGGGGTGTGTCCATCCAGATCCTTCCGCCACCGCCGCCGCAGCACAGACTGTTCTTGCGGGAATCTTCCATCTCAATAAGTTCCAGGCCATTTACCTTTTTTAAAAGATCCCTTGGTTCGTCATATACATTATTATGACGGCCAAGATAGCAAGGATCATGAAAGGTTACTTTTTCCTTGTAATCTCCCGTGAGTTCAAGCCGACCTTCATTAATAAGCTCAAGAACATATTGTGACATATGAATAACCTCAAAATTTACCATAAATTCAGGATATTCATTTTTAAAGGTGTGGTAGCAATGGGGGGAAGACACAATGATTTTCTTTACACCATTATCGATAAAGGTTTTAATGTTTTGTTTTGCCAGGTTTTTAAACACCTCTTCACTGCCTGTCTTTCTAATGCTTTCTCCACAGCAGCTTTCCTTGTCACCCAGAATCCCGAATTTAACCCCGGCTTTGTTAAGGATATTGGCCGTGGCCACGGCCACCTTTCTCATTCTCGGATCATAGCTTAAATAGCAGCCGACAAAATACAGGGCTTCCATATCTTCGGTAAAGGGTTTCACAGACAGATCTTTTGCCCAGTCAGATCTCTTTTTGCGGTCCCCTTGCAAAGGGTTGCCTTCGGAAATCAGGCTGGCCCGGGCCGTACGTGCAGATTTAACGGAAGCCGGAAAAACTTCATATTCCGTTGCCACTCTTCGCAAAGCCACGCTGATATCTATCTGTTTTACGCCTCTTGGGCACTGAGCAGGACATCTACCGCAGGTTGTACAACGCCAGATATCTTCGCCTTCTATCTCAGTTAAACCAAAAGCTGCTTCCCGGATTAACTTGCGCATGCTAAAGGGCCGAACCTTGTTCCACGGGCAAACCGCATCACAGAGTCCGCACTGAAAGCACATCTTAAAAACTTCTCCACCGGCCTCTTTTATCTCATCTATTACTTCTATGAAGGGGGCTATAGTTTCCACTGCCTTTAATAATCCTCTTTTTTCGCGTTAGGATTGGAAATGAAATCATTCGAACGCAATTTTTGTCCAATTAATATAGTTTCCAATCCTTATTAATTTAGTCCTTTTCTTTCATTCGGGCCACGGCATCCATTATCTTGTCCATGCCAAATTTATCTGCCAATGATTCCAACCCGATCTCCAAATCTTCCTGTTCTACCTGCTCTTCAACTTCCTCTTCTCTTTCTTCTAAAATTAATGCATCATGCATGCACCATTTTACACACAAAGGCTCATCTTCTCCTTCGCACATATCACATTTAAGAGGCAGGCCTGAGTCAGGTTCTTTAAATTCGTCTCTGGATGGACAGGATGCTCTGCAAAAAGAACACTCGTCGTATTCCTTTCCATCAATGGTATATTTGTCTCGGCCGGCACATTCCGCAACCGTATATTCTCCTGCATAGACGGGAACATATAAATCTCTTAGAGGTTCTCGAATAATCCTGATACGGGATCTGGCCGGATTATTGCTGGAGTATTTAGGCGCAGCATGGAAGGAGGAGCAGATCATTTCACAAGCCCTGCAACCATTGCATTTATCAACATCAATCTTTATTGTTTTTATTATTTTCTTTTCTTTATCAGACAAGGTTTACGTCCTCCACTCTATTTTGTCTCTTTTTGTGTTAAAGCATCTTTTGCAGGATCGTCTTCACCTGTCTCAGTTTCATCGGCTGTCAAGATTCCTCTTTTTATAAACTCTTTTGCTACATAACCCAATCCCATTTCATTTAAGGATTCTTTAGTGGGAATACCGTCATTGTTCCAACCCTTAAACTTGTAATAGGCATCCAGGAGATCCTTTTCAAGTTCGGGGAAGCGTTTTTTCCAATGATTTTCCGGCGGCTTATCATCTTTTCTTCTCATGCCGCGACTGATATTAATGGCCCTGACAAGGGTTCGATATCTTTTGGCTGCCTGGGACAGTTTATCTTCATCCATCTCGATTCCGGCACCGGCTGAAATAAATTTAGGATAATTATGAATATGATAGGGCGGTTTTAAAGGGAAAGAAGACAAGCCGGCACATTGGCCCAGGGCATCATCAATGTAGTGCATCCTCTCCTGCCAGTCAACAATATCACAGCACATGTCAACGGTGGGATAATAGGGCATTGATTTTTCTCCCCTGGGTTCCCAGTCCAGAAAATATTGTTTGAACTTTTCATCCGGGACATGGAACCAGTCTTTTACAAATGCTTCTCTATGCTCTAACTTGGGATATGGGGCTTGGGGAAACTGCCCTTCAATCTGGGTAATGTTCATCTTCTCGCCCGTGGCATACATGAGAAAATAGATGGGATTCAGCATGGACAGTTTCAGGGGCAGCTGCTCATGTTTTTTAATATTATTATGGGCAAAGTTTTCTGCGCCGTTGCCGATTTTTTTGGCTGCCCAGTATGTCCCTTCGGCCAGCACATCACCGATGCCTTCCCTTTTAACAATCATATCAAGCAGGTAATAGAATTTGCCATCGTTGTCTTCGGGCATTCCCGGAAAGTCATCCTTATGTAAAATACCCTCTTCCAGAAGTTCAAGGGCAAAGGCCATGACCTGGGGAGCGGAGAATCCGTCCAGTCCGTATTCCGTAGCTTTTTGAGCGATTCTCAAACCAAAATCAAGATCTGAAAAAGCGCCCATTGTATAGGTCAGTTTTGTAAAGCATTTCATCATATAGGTGGGAAGGCCCGGCATTGAAATAGTTGCCCCGCATGTCATGGGGCAATTATAGCAGGAGATCAGCCGTGTCCTGGACTTATCCAGGGTTTCCATCCAGTCCCTTGCAATTTCATCCGTCCAGAATCCTTTGCGTCGGGTACGCGAATTTCCCCACATGAAATTTTCAGTATGCCATTTTTCATCATGGACTTTCATCTCCTGGGGTGAACCCAGACCTGCCAGAATCGGCATTACACCTGGAATCGGATTATCATTTCGATATTTTATATAGTCCATCACCTCGTTGCAAAGTTCCATGTATTTTTCCGGGTCGGCAACATTGATATCCTTTGTGCCGCGAACAACGATGGCCTTTACACCTTTGTCCCCCATAACAGCACCGATGCCGCCTCTACTGGCACTGGATCTTCCCTGTTCGATGGAAGCATAAAAAACCCTGTTTTCACCGGCCATGCCGATGGCAGCCACCTGGGCTTTGGGTTGCTTTAACTCTTTTCGGATAATTTCAGCCGTTTCAATGGAGCCTTTACCCTTTAAATGAGAGGCATCACGTAATTCAACCTTGTCATTGTCTATCCACAGATAAACCAGATCCTGGGACTGGCCCCGGAGGATTATTTTGTCATACCCTGCATACTTTAATTCCGGTGCAAAAAAACCTCCCATCATTGAAAATGCCATTAATCGGGTCTGGGGAGAAATGGTTGTAACAATTGTACGATTGCATCCAACAGCCTGTGTGCCGCATAAAAGACCGGCTCCGAAGATGAGTAAATTTTCAGGAGAAAAAGGTTCAGCTTCCGGCGGAACCCTGTCCCATAATATCTTGGCGTTAGTACCTAAACCCCCCAGATAAAGCTCAGTGTCTTTTGGGTCTGTTGCAACCTTCTCAATGTTTTTTCGGGTTAAATCAACTTCTAAATTAAACCCTGTCTCTGCGTACCTCATTATTTTTCCCCTTCTATATTACCTGAATCTTTGATATATTTTTTTCATCAAAATCTATTTCATTACTCCTGGCCATCACTTTTGATCATAGTTTCAGGGGCTGGTAAGTCTTTAATATTGCATCAAAAAGCATCTATACCGCCCAGTACAATGTGACTATATTTAAGCTATAACATAACTATGTGTCAAGGAAAAAGTGGGCCTTTGTGGCATCTTATCACTTTAACTTTTGTTCCGATCCATTCAGGCGGCAGATAAACCCTTCCACTGTTACCGCTTGAATTAACGATTTTTTCTATAAGTTCTTCGCCATAGATTTCAAATTTTACTTTATTGCGTGGATGATCCTTTTCAAATCTGTCTTTTTTTTCATCGCCTATTTTCATTAATACACTCCGATTTCAAAACTTCTTGCGCCTTGTATATGAGCAACTTTGTGGGCATACGCTCCTCTACGAGTCATCCAAACACGGGTTTTCGGTCAGGCACTATTTAAAAAGTACCAATATAAACTACCAAAATAAAGTAATAGTGGTATATGTCAGCTATTACTTAGATACTTTATAGCTATAATGCAACTACACGTCAAGCAGTTAATTTTTAATTTATTTTAGTACTGACTGCCATAAGATAAACAGGAATGAATTATTATTGTATTCTAAAAAAATGAAAACAAATCAAGGTGTTTAATAAAAAATTTTATCCGGGTCATAAATTTTACATCAATTCCCTTTATGCTTGAACCCTCTCCAAGCCCGGGTAGATTTACACAGCAAAGAAATAGTTGATCTATCAACGACATGGTTTTAATTTTTTATTTTAAAAAAACAAAGTTTTCCCTTGACATGGTTTCTTTTTTTTAAATATATATGCCCCCATATAGCTGAGTTATAGTTACATTATAACACAATTAGTTGTATGTTTATTAAAATTAGGGTAAAATCCCAAGGAGAAGTAAATGACCTGTTAAATATAGGATCGGGTAAATATATGACCTGTTAAATATATTATCGGGTAAATACATTATCACTAACTCTAAGGACATATCCCAAGTTAATTTTTGGTTCCAAAATAATTTTTTTTAGGAGGTCAATTAAGATGAAAAGGGTTACATTTCTGGTTTTTTTAATTTTTTGTTTTAGTGCAATTTTCGCATTTAATGCATCCGCTAAAACTCAGTTCACCTACGCTAATTTTTTCCCCCCCACCCACATTCAAAGTCAGCTTGCAGAAAGTTGGTGTAAAGAAGTTGAGAAAAGAACCAATGGCGAAATTATCATTAAATATTTTCCTGCCGGAAGCCTTACAAAAGGCCCGCAAATTTACGATGGTGTCGTTAATGGTCTTTCAGATATCGGCATGACGGTTCTTGCTTATTCAAGGGGTCGTTTTATTGTAGCATCAGCCATTGACCTTCCCCTGGGTTACAAAAGCGGTGTACAGGCGACAGCAGTTGCCAATGCTGTTTTTAACAAATTTCAACCGGAAGAATTTAAAGATTCAAAAATTTTGTTTCTCCATGCCCATGGACCAGGCCTTATCCAGACCCGGAACAAAGCCGTTTCTTCTCTGGCAGATATGAAGGGTCTTAAAATCAGAGGAACCGGAACAAGCGGTCTTGTGGCATCAGCCCTTGGAGCATCTCCTGTAGGCAAATCCATGAGAGAAGCTTACCAGATGCTTCAAAAAGGTGTAGTTGACGGATCTCTTCATCCTGTGGAAGCCAATAAGGGATGGAAACTGGGAGAAGTTGTACATTATCTGACTGAAAACTATTCAACAGCATATACCACCACCTTTTCTGTTTTCATGAACAAGAAAAAATGGAATAAATTGTCTCCAGCCATACAAAAGACAATTCAAGATATAAATGCAGAATGGTCTCTCAAACATGGCGAAGCCTGGGATGCTTCCGACAAATCCGGTCTTGAATTTTTCATATCCAAAGGTGGTAAAGTTATCAGCCTTTCTGATGCAGAATCCAAAAAGTGGGAAGCTGCTGTTGTCCCTGTAATTGATGGATATATTAAGAAAGCAAACTCAAAAGGCATTGATGGAAAAGCTGTTGTTGATTTCATCAAAGCAAATATGTAAGATTAAATAATAATAAATGATCGGCTTTTTTATATTAAAGTCGGTCATTTATAACTAGTTTAGTTTATAAGCAGGATATTTTATGAGCATAATCTTCAAGACGCTGGAAAAATTTTCCGGAATTTTAAAAATCATTGGGGCACTTGCCATCACGGCCATGATGTTGTTGACTGTTGTTGATGTTATTGGTCGTTTTTTTAAATATCCTATTTTTGGCTCTGTTGAGCTTGTCGGTTTTCTGGCAACTGTAATTGTAGCTGCAGCCTTACCATACACCTATAAGGTTGAAGGACATGTCGGCGTGGAAATACTGGTACGCCTGATGTCAAAAAAAATTCAATTGATCATTGATCTTTTTACCCGGACCTTAAGCCTTGTTCTGTTCTGCCTGGTAACCTGGCAGATGTTTCTTTATGCAAAGGACATACATGATACGGGAGAAGTCTCAATGAACCTGGAATTTCCCATTTATTACATTATATACCTGCTCGCCTTTGGTTTATTGGTCTTCTCCGTCACCATATTAGAGACTATTTTTGAAAACATTAAGCAATTAAGAGAATTAAAAACAAAATGAGTCCAACAATGATTGGTATAACCGGTATTGTAATCATGATCCTTTTGTTTCTGACAAGAATGCCCGTTGCATTTGTTATGGCATCCGTCGGCTTTGTTGGGTTCAGCGTCATGATTACACACAATGCCGGTCTGGTTCTTTTGTCCAGAAATGTGTATGAAGTGTTTGGATCATATGATTTAACAACTATTCCCTTATTCATCCTCATGGGGCAACTCGGGTTTAACTCGGGAATAAGCAAGCGTCTTTATGACGTGGGCTACAAATTTCTGGGAAGTACAAGGGGCGGTCTTGCAATGGCTACTGTTTCCGCCTGTACAGCCTTTGGTGCAGTCTGCGGCTCCAGTCCGGCAACAGCAGCAACCATGGCAACTGTTGGTCTTCCTGAAATGAAACGATATAACTATGACGATGAGCTGGCCACAGGATCTGTGGCTTCCGGCGGTGGGATCGGCATGATCATGCCGCCCAGTGTTGTCCTGATCATATACGGTATCTTAACTGAGCAGTCCATCGGTCAATTATTTGTTGCCGGCATTTTTCCTGCACTGCTTATTACGATATTGTTTATCATTACAATATATATCCGTTGCAGTATCAATCCGGAACAAGGCCCCTGCGGTGAGAAATTCACATGGACGGAAAAATTCAAGGCTTTGATGGGCCTTGGTGAAACCCTGGCAGTATTTACTCTTGTTATCGGTGGCATTTTCATAGGTCTTTTCACACCGACGGAGGCAGCTGCAATCGGTGCTTTTGGTATACTTGTCATTGCAATAATAAGAAAACAGATCACCTGGGCAGGTTTTGTTAAATCTCTTATGGAGACTTTAAGGACCTCGTGCATGGTGATGATGCTCATTGCCGGAGCCGTTATTTTTGGAAAATTTCTGGCAGTCACAAGAATTCCTTTTGAAATAGCAGGCTGGGTCAGTGAACTTCAAATGGCGCCTTTCATGGTTATGGCAGTGGTCATCGGGATTTATTTCATCGGCGGATGTTTCATGGATGCCCTGGCTTTTGTAACCTTGACCGTTCCTATTTTTTTCCCGGTTGTCATGGAGCTTGGATATGATCCCATCTGGTTTGGGATCATTATCGTTATGGTGACGGAAATGGGGGTTATTACACCGCCCGTTGGCATTAACGTATATGTTGTCTATGGAGTAGCAAAAAATGTGCTGGAACAGGAAATCGCATTGGAAAAAATATTCAAGGGCATCTTTCCATTTCTGCTGGCTGTTATTGTGGGTGTGATTATCTTGATCATTTTCCCGAAAATTATATTATTTCTACCCCAGCTCATGTATTGACCTTGATCCTGCAAGGTTGAATCTTTATTGTTTCAACCTTTTAACATAATGAATCCCTTAATTTGGCTAATTTAAAATTAAGGGATTTTTTAATTGTCTGTCAGACTATAGTTGGGGTCAGGCTTGCATAGTTGCGTTTATTAAACAATAAACGCAACTATGCAAGCCTGACCCCACCCAAATATGACCCCACTCAAATATTAAAAAAAACTTTCCCTTTGGCAAGATGATTGATATTACATTTACAATGTATCACTGGAGGCATTAAATTTATTAATTTTTAAAAGGGAGAGTCTTATGAATCAATGTAAAATTAAATTTTCATGGGTATTGCTTATTGTTGCAACAGGGGTGCTTTTTTTGACCGGGCCTATGATGGTAACTGCCAATGCAGGAGAGGCCTTTTCCTGTGCCAAAGATTCAGATATAAACAAGATGATTGCTCCGGAAGCGTCTTTGGAAAATTTTTCATGCTTTGTAAAAAGATGGGACAGTGCAGATACACTTCATTTTAATGTAACCGTTAAAAATATCTCTAGCGAAGACCAGCGGTTCAAGGTCAATATCTTTCTTGAAAACGGCAAGGCTGTGGGCGGACTGCTTCCCCGTAAAATCAAAAAAGGCCTTATAAAACCAGGCGCTACAGCAAAATTTGCTTATCCTGTCAAAGGGATTACGGCTGTAGACGGAAAAATCGATTTGATAATCAAAACCATGAGCAAGTAATATCTAAATTTAAATAAGGAGATTTGCCCAATGAAACGAACAATAATCATCTTGTCCATTCTATTCTCAGCCCTTATTTTCACAGGGACTGCAATTGCAAAGACAACCTTTATAAGCATCGGAACCGGTGGGACCGGGGGAATTTATTATCCCTATGGGGGCGGAGTGGCTGAATTATGGTCTAAAAACGTCAAAGGCGTTAAAGCCGTTGCAGAAGTCACTGGTGCCAGTGTTGAAAATGTAAAGCTTGCACACAAGGGTGAAACAGTTATTGGTGAAGTCATGGGAGATGTTGCCGTTGCCGGTTATAATGGTCTGTCGAAATTTAAAGGTAAAAAACATAATATTCTTTCCATGGCCATCATGTATCCCAATCTGCTCCAGGTGGTTGCCCTTAAAAAAAGCGGTATTAATAATATTGAAGAAGTAAAGGGAAAAAATGTCAGCACGGGAAGCCCTGGCAGTGGTACAAATTTTATGGCGGAAGCAGTGTTAAATGCACTGGGTATCCCCCTTACATCATTCAAGGACAGCCGTCTGTCATTTACAGAAACTGCAAACGCATTAAGAGACAACACAATCCAGGTGGGTGTATGGTCTGTGGGACCGGGTACAAGCTCCATCCTTGATTTGTCCACCACACACGACATTAAAATTTTACCTTTTACACCGGAACAGGCAAACAAAATAATTGCTTCCAAATCCACCTATGCTTCTGTTGAACTAGCCGGAGGAATTTACAGGGGTGTTGAAAAAGCAGTTTCAACCATTGGTGTCTGGAATGTTATGATCTGCCAGAAATCTCTTGATACGGACCTTGTTTACAAACTTGTAAAAGTATTGTTTGAAAACAATGACTATCTGATGAAAATTCATCCATCTTCAGCTTATTCCACTCCTGAAAATACGGTTAAATATTCGTCAATTCCCCTTCATCCGGGAACTATTAAATATTTGAAAGAAAAAGGAATTGATGTACCGGCAAGACTGATTCCTTAAAGGAGAGATTAAAATGACCAGGCCCGGTATAATGATTAAATTTTATTTGTCAGGCCTGGTTTTATTAATGATCCTTTTCACCTGGTTTATTCCGGGTGATCTGGAACTTCATGTTACCCTGGTAAAAGAAAAAAAATCAGTGCTTGTTCTGCCCCTCAAACCCGGGGAGAGGTTTACTATCCATTATTATCACTCTGTTGAGAATGCCCCAATCTGGGAAGAGCACAGTCTGGATGAAAAAGGCAGACTCTATATTGAAGAAGAACGCTATGAAAAATTTGGTGCCGGCATGGGAAAAATGCCCGGGGTGGGCCGGATGGTTACAAAGGGTAAATATGAGGCTATTACAGATATGCACATGCCAACGGGTGATTTCATATTAAGGGTGGGAAGCCCTGGAGTGGACCATACCATTATCTGGCGGAACCAGCGGTTTAATCTTTCTGAAACCATTGCCCACAAGGCCGTAAAGTTTTCCGGCAAACGCGGGAGCATGTTATATCAAATATGGAGATCTATTAAGGGTAAATTATATTCAGAGGAACACAATGGTTGATCAAGATACATCGGTTCAAGACAAGGATTCTATAGAAAATTTTGATTTGGCAGATGCCAATCAAACCCTTATGAAAATTACGGCATGGATCATCATGGCAATTGCAGTGAGCTTAAGCATTTATCAGCTTTATACTGCAGGAGTGGCAGCACTTACAGCCCTGGTTCAAAGATCCATACATCTGGGGGCCATCTTAAGCCTGACTTTTTTACTTAAACCTGCTTTTTCAAAGCTGAGAAAAGATAAATTTTCTTTTGCCCTGTTTCTGGACTGGATTCTGGTTGCCCTGTCCATATACTGCACCTTTTATATCTGCAATAATCTTTTGGCCATTTTTGAACGCCAGGGAGACTGGCTTATTCAGGACCGGATTGTCAGTATTATAGGAACCCTTCTGGTGCTGGAAGCCTGCCGCAGGGTTATCGGATTTGTTATGACGGCTATTTGCGCCATAGCTATTGCCTATGCCATGTTTGGGCCCTATATGCCGGAACTGATCATCCATAAAGGGTACAGCATTGAACGCATTGCCACAACCCTCTGGCTGACCACTGAAGGGATTTTCGGACTTCCAATAGGCGTTGCAGCCACCTTTGTTTTTGTCTTTGTTCTTTTCGGAGCTATCCTGGAAACAACAGGGGGTGGCGCATTTTTCATTGATCTTGCCTATGCACTTACCGGTCGTTTTTCAGGGGGCCCTGCCAAGGCCTCAGTGGTTGCCTCGGGATTTATGGGATCGATCTCAGGTTCAGCCGTGGGAAATGTTGTTGCCACAGGATCTTTTACCATTCCAATGATGAAAAAGGTAGGGTACAGGGCCCATGTTGCCGGTGCCATAGAGGCCGCAGCATCAACTGGTGGGCAGCTGATGCCTCCCATTATGGGAGCCGGAGCTTTTTTAATGGCCGAGTTTACCAACACAAGCTATCTGACCATCATCAAAGTGGCCCTGGTGCCAGCAATCATGTATTATCTTACTGTTTTGATATTTGTCCATTATGAAGCCAAGAAATACGGTTTAAAAGGCCAGCCAAAAGAAAATTTGCCAAGGGTCATGACTGTGGTTAAAAACGGGCTGCATTTTGTTATTCCCGTGCTGATATTGATCTATGTCCTTGTGTCCAATTACTCGCCCATGATGGCAGGATTTATTGCAGTGGTCAGCACACTTCTTATAAGTATCCTGGCCAATTTTATCCGATGGGTTGTGAATGGCAAAGATGAAGAAAGCCTTATCAGTTTCTGCATGAAAGAATTCAAACTGATTATCAAGGCCCTTGAAAACGGAGCGAAAAATGCGGTCATGGTTTCGGTTGCCTGTGCAGCGGCCGGAATCATCGTGGGCATGGTAAGTCTTACGGGTATGGGACTTAAGTTTTCAAGCCTTGTCATTGACTTAAGCTATGGAATAAAGGTGCTTGCAATTCTACTGATAGGTGCTGCTTCCCTGGTGCTTGGCATGGGGCTTCCCGTCACGGCAAGTTATATTGTTCTGGCCACCCTGGCAGGACCTGCCCTGCTTGATATGGGAGTTCCCATCATGGTTGCCCATATGATCGTGTTCTGGTATTCCCAGGATGCCAATGTAACTCCTCCTGTCAGTCTGGCAAGTTTTGCCGGAGCAGGAATTGCAAAGGCTAATCCCATGAGAACCGCACTGGTTTCCTGGAAACTTGCCAAGGGACTTTATATCATCCCCATCATCATGGCATACCGGCCGTTATTAGGAATGGGGGCCGATTATGAACTATTCCACTGGGAAGTGCTTTTAACCATGGCAACAACTTCCCTTGGCCTGGTTGCCTTTGCATCGGCAATAGAAAGATATTTTTTTAGAAAGGCCACTCTGGTTGAAACCTTACTTTTCTGGCTGGCGGCCCTGGGGCTTTTCTGGCCGACATACTGGGCAGATATGGCAGGTTTTATCGCATTAATTCTGGCGGTTTCACTCCAGAAATTTTATTCTCTTTCACCAGCAACCAACACAGGCACGTATAATGACCAATCCCTTAAATAAAGTAATACCGCTTAAACAGGCCATTGAACAATATGTAAAAAACGGCTCTCACATATCCATAGGAGGATTTACATTAAACAGAAATCCCATGGCGGCTGTTTATGAAATTATAAGGCAGAACATTAAAAATTTGCATTTATATGCCCATTCAAACGGTATAGGACTGGATGAGCTCATTGGAGCAGGCTGTATTTCAAAATTGGAAATCGCATATGCCGGGATCGGGAAAGCCGCACCAACCTGTATCCGTTTTGCAAAGGCGGTTCAGAACAATGAAATAATATTTGAAGACTATTCAAATTACATGATGAGCCTGAGATTTATGGCCGGATCCATGGGCGTACCTTTTTTGCCTACCCTTTCAGGCCTTGGATCAGATATTTTGACCCAATGGGGATTTTCCAAATCCATGAGAAAATCCGATCCTAAAATTGTTGATGAAAAATTGAAAATCATAGATAACCCCTTTGAAAACTGGACAGGTGCATCAAAAGTGGTTCTGGTACCGGCCATTAACCCGGATATTACCATCATTCATGTTCAAAAGGCTGATGCCATGGGTACCTGCAGTATTCAAGGTCTTCCATTTGCTGACATCGAACAGGTAAAGGCTTCAAAAAACGTTATCGTCACCTGTGAAAAACTTGTTGATAAAAAAGAATTAAGACTGAATCCTGACTTGAATCAAATCCCATTTATCCATGTGTCAGCAGTCTGCCACATTCCCCTGGGTGCTTATCCCTCTGCAGTCTATGGCCATTATGACTACGATTCTCAGTATTTGCGTCAATATGCAATTGCAGCAAAAGACCCAAATAAAAATCAGGCGAAAAATCAGGACAAATTTAAAAAATACCAGGAAAAATATATCTATGGAGTTAAAGACCATGAAAGCTTTATAAAAATGGTTGGCAAGCATAGAATTGATGCGATCAAGGCAGATCCAAGAACGGGTTACGCAGTTAATATGAAAAGGGATTAATATGAAAATTGTTCAACCCTATACCCCCAAAGAAATTATGACAATTATGGCGGCAAGGGAAATAAAAAATGGGGATATCGTATTCAGTGGTACGGGTATTTCAATGCTGGCGGCTATGGCAGCCAAGAATATTAATGCACCGGACAGTGTGATCTTTTTTGAGACAGGAGCCATAGATTCCCTTTTGGAAGAACTGCCCTTTGCCGTTGCAGATCCGCGAATCATGTACTGGGCAGCATCAAATTCAAGACTCACAGATTCTTTTGCCACCATGCAAAATAAGATAACCGGAGACAAGGTCATTGCAATACTGGGCGCTGCCCAGATCGATATACATGGAAATTTGAACACCACCTGTATTGGGGATTATTTTTCTCCTGAGGTTCGTTTTTCAGGAAGCGGGGGAGGGTGTGATGTCGCAAGTTTTGTTCCCCGTTGTATTGCCTTTATGCAGCATGAAAAACGAAAGTTTGTAAAAAAACTTGATTATCTCACAAGTCCCGGGCGACTTGGGGGTGAAAACAAAAGGCAGGAGGCGGGACTTCGACCGGGAGGAGTTACTGCCGTTGTAACAAATCTTGGCGTGATGCGGTTTGAAAAAGATACGGGTAAAATGTATCTGGATAAATTTTATCCAAATAGTACACCCCAAATAATTCTTGAGAACACAGAGTTTCATATGGATGTTTCAAAGGCAACCCAGGCCGACCCTCCTACAGAAACAGAATTGAAAATCCTGCGGGAGGACTGTGATCCCCAAAGGCTGATATTAGACTGATTTGAATACAAGAAAGATTCAAATAGTTTTTAGACACAATAGTGATCTTTTCAAAAAAACAAAAAAGCCTCTGAACAATGTATTGTTCAGAGGCTTTTATTTTTTCAAGTCATTGAAATGACTTTTTTTTTAAGCAAATTAAAACGGTTAACTAAACCACGGTTACATTTGCTGCTGAAGGCCCTTTTTGTCCTTCTTCGATGTCGAATGAAACAC